>Ga0224559_1000067_pt1 | contig 57867 bp, 54 predicted proteins | sample 714S33034metaG_FD_180676 | JGI IMG/M metagenome (GOLD analysis project Ga0224559, IMG submission 180676) | Peat soil microbial communities from Stordalen Mire, Sweden - 717 S3 30-34 | ecosystem: Environmental > Terrestrial > Soil > Wetlands > Peat | place: Sweden: Norrbotten County, Stordalen... | reverse complement strand
TGCCCTACCCCGAACATTGCATCAAATGGCAAAGAAGGAACTCTTTGACAATCCGATCACGGGTTGGTTTGTCCGAATCGGCGGCGGTTTCCCAATTGATCGTTCCCGACCATCAGCTACGACTATCAAGCAAGTGATTTCATTGGTTCAGGAAGGCAAGCTCGTTTTGATTTTTCCACAGGGAACCCGCACCCGCGCCCAAGCGGAAGCAAAGCGTGGTGCCGCAACTATCGCTTTGCATGCAAAACGGAAAATAGTGCCGGCACTCTATGAAGGTCCGGAAAGGATTCGTTTTGTCCATCTATTTTGCAGGCCAGCTATCCGGGTTAGCTTCGGTGTTCCGATTGAAATAGCACAAGATGCACCCACAGACAAAGAAGCCGCCATAAGGCTTTCGGCAGAAATTACCAAGGCGCTCGATGTTCTTAACTCGCATCCGGATGCTATGACTCTGTTGATTTGATTTTGTCTGCCAAAAGGCCGCTGTTAGAGAAAGTTTTTGCCGACCAGGAACTTTTGCGGCAGGCAATATGTCTGACTCGCAACTATTTCGCGCAAAAGATATGGGGAGATTATTTATGAAAAAATGGATTCGTGACAATCGAGGTTTCCTTGTTTTTATTCTGCTGTTCAGCGTATTTCGCACGGCCATTGCGGACTGGAATCCAATTCCTTCCGGTTCCATGCGCCCCAATATACTCGAAGGCGATGTTGTACTGGTCAATCGAATCGCTTACGACCTTAAGTTCCCTCTGACTGATGTTGTGCTAGCACATCTTGGCGACCCACAAAGAGGCGATATCGTTACTTTCACCTCTCCGGCAGACGGGAAGCGATTGATAAAACGTTTGGTGGCACTACCGGGCGATGTGGTTGAAATGCGTGGAAAGCAACTGATCATCAATGGCATTCAGGCAGATTATAAATTACTGAATGTTGCATCCGAGCCAATTAATAATAGCTCTACTCTTCCCGTCCAACATCTTACTGAAAGATTTGATGATACGCAGCGCACGATCCAATGGCTTCCGGACTTGTCGCGTGCCTCAAACTTCGGGCCGGTCATTATCCCTGAGAATCAATACCTGATGCTGGGTGACAACCGGGACAATAGCGCAGATTCACGTTACATCGGATTCATTCAGCGAAAAGCACTGATCGGACGTGCCGAGCGTATCCTCGTTTCCGCTGCGATCCTGGATAATTGGATTCCGCGCGCGGAGCGCTTCGGTAAATCACTTTATTGATTCAATTCCGGTACTGATAGATTACGCCGTCAACAAGACGAGCTTTTCGTTCTTGCAGTTTAGCGACTGCAATTACACCAAATACCCTAAATGTTTTGGAGAAACTATAGATGCGATATCTCGTCACCATAAGTTGTTTAGTAGCCGCAATCATTCTGTATGGCTTTGGTGCCTACTTTAGCGCTTCCATTTTCGGTATTGCAGGAGTTTTATTTGAGTTAACTTTTTGGAAACGAATATTTTCACGCAGCAAGCGTAGGATGGGTTGAACGCAGTGATACCCATCGCCAAACTTGAAAAATGATGGGTATTGCGTTGCTCAACCCATCCTACACACTACAAATCCTGTCATGGAAATTATCAAAGCATCCATATCAGATGTTCAAACAGTGATGAGTCTGCTTTCAGCCTGCAATAGTGAGCTGCGCAATCGCGGCATTTACCAATGGGACAATCAATATCCAAACATTGGGGCGCTAAGTTTGTTTGCAGGTACTGCACCGAAAAGATACTTTGGCATATTTCGGAAGAATTGCTGTGGTGATTGCCACATCATGCATTGACATGGTAATGCGGTCGCATTACCATGTGTGCATTCATTCCCAATTGGAGAGTGCCATGACCGCAACACTCGAAACCGATTCCACGCTTACTGACCGTTATCAAACCACGGTGCCCGAAACGGTTCGCCGCGCACTCAAGCTGCGCAAGCGCGACAAGATACATTATTCAATTCTTCCCGATGGTGCGGTCTTGCTGACACGTGCTGATCATGCCGAGGGTGAAGACCCGGTGTTGGGGCAGTTCTTAAACTTTTTGGCACACGATATTGCCGACCATCCGCAACGGCTTCAGGCGATTGATTCAGGTTTGGTGCAGCGCATCCAGTCATTGGTCGGTCATGCGGCAGTGGATATTAATGCGCCTCTGTCGGCAGAAGACGAATGAGCGATGGCAGTTTGTCGCCCTTGGTTGTTAACGGTTGGACGATCTTCGCGCATCCGCTATTTCTTGATCAAGTTGAAACGCTGATCCGGCAGGTTGAAGCGCACAAGAAGAAAGATGCGGTTGGCTATCTAAAGAAAAATGCATCCAAACGTCTGGCTGCCATTGCCAAGCTGGCTTTTGAAGACATTCCGCAAGACCCCGGTCGAGCCGAGTACCGGCAGGGCAATACGCTGGGCGATGAACACAAGCATTGGTTTCGCGCCAAGTTTTTTCAGCAATATCGCCTGTTTTTTCGTTACCACGCTTCAAGTAAAGTGATCGTCTATGCGTGGGTGAACGATGAGGATACCAAGCGGGCATACGAGAGCAGCGATGATGCCTATCGGGTATTTCGTAAAATGCTGGAGATCGGGCATCCTCCTGGTGACTGGGGCCAACTTCTGGCTGAGGCATGTGCGCAATCAGGACGCTTGCAGAAAATCGGCACGAAGGTGTGACGCCAGTCGCATACCCAATTTATTACCAAAGCGAGATTAGTTATGTTTGACTCAATACGATCTTTGTTTCAGCGCCTTGCAGCTGTAGTCGATTTTTGTTCACTGCGGGTGCTTGATGAAACCAGTGAATACATCTCGCTGCGCCAAAGTGTGTTGCAACCCATATCAACCGGTACGGATCGTGGCTTGATGGTGACCGTTATTCATCGTGGAGGTTACGGTTATGCGGCAACCTGCGATTTGTCCGAATCAGGTTTAAAACAAGCAATTGCCCGTGCGCAATCATGGGCAGAAGTGAGCGCGGGTCGCTCGGTAACGGATTACTCCAAGATTGCCCTACCGCATTCCACAGGACGCTATCGCAGTCCGGGCTCAGTCAATAGCCCGTCTTTATCGCAACGCGAAATTATTGATCTGTTGCAAGCTGAATCGGAAAGCTGCCGCATTGACGCGCGTATTGTTGATTGGGAGGCTTCATTGTGGACGGTAACCGCTGACCAGCTATACCTGACGGCTGATGGCAGCGATATTTTGCAGCAGTTTCGCTACGTGATGCCGAACCTTTCCGTTACGGCCAATGCCGGGGTGGACACGCAGACGCGCAGCTTTGGTGGTCGCGGTTTGTGTCGGCAAGGTGATCTGTCGATTTTTCTGGACGGTGGCATGCTGGGTAGTGGCAAGCGGCTGGCCGAAGAGTCGCTGGAATTACTGGCTGCGCCCAATTGCCCGACCGGCAAAATGGATTTGCTGCTGATGCCCACGCAGATGATGCTGCAGATACACGAATCAATCGGCCATCCTCTCGAATTGGATAGAATTCTCGGTGATGAGCGCAACTTTGCCGGAACCAGTTTTGTCACGCTGGATATGTTCGGGCAATATCAATATGGTTCGGAATTGCTGAACGTCAGCTTCGATCCGACCCGCCCGGAACAGTTTGCCAGCTATCAATGGGACGATGACGGTAGTCCGGCAGTAAAACAGTTTGTCATCCGCAATGGGTTGCTGGAACGCCCGCTGGGTGGTGTGGTTTCGCAAACGCGTGCCGGTATTGAGGGTGTTGCTGCCGCTCGCGCAAGCAGTTGGAACCGCCCACCTTTGGATCGAATGTCCAACCTGAATGTTGAGCCCGGTGTTAGCACATTGGATGAGATGATCAAAGCGACCGAGCACGGCATCTTGATGGATACCAATATGTCCTGGTCAATAGATGATTCGCGCAACAAGTTTCAGTTCGGTTGTGAATATGGCCGCTTGATCGAAAATGGCGAACTCAAAGGCGTGGTAAAAAATCCCAACTATCGCGGAATTTCCGCCACTTTCTGGCGCAGCCTGAAAGCAGTGGGTGACCTCTCCACCTTTGACGTAATGGGCACACCATTTTGCGGCAAGGCTGAGCCGGCACAAGTAATCCGTGTGGGGCATGCTACTCCAGCGTGTTTATTCGAACAGGTGGAAGTGTTCGGAGGGGAAGCCTGATGCAAGCTTATTTTTATGGCCTCGCCGATTATCTGCAAAGCCGCATTCGGGGCAGTGAGCAATTCAAGTGCTGGTTGTCTGCTGAAGATTCTGATTTCGTGCGTTTCAATCGTGGTGCGATTCGTCAACCGGGGCATGTGCATCAGATATATCTGTCATTCAGTCTGATTGAGGGTCGGCGCCATGCTAGCAGCACGACAACGCTTGGCGGTCATCTTGACTCTGATAGTGTGATGGTTGATCGCATACTCGATAAGTTACGCAAGCAATTGCCCGACTTGCCTGAAGACCCGCATTTGCTGATTGCAACTGAAGTCAACTCAACCGAACATATTGTTGCTTCACGCTTACCGGCAACCAGCGTCATCGTGGATGAAGTACTTGCACTGGCACAGTCTTATGACTTTGTCGGTATTTTATTTGCCGGCCCGTTGTATCGCGGTTTTGCCAATTCTTATGGTCAGCGCAACTGGCACCAAATTGACAATTTCAATCTTGACTGGAGCTTGTACCAAAATCGGGATAAGGCGGTAAAAACCGCTTATGCAGGTTTTGAATGGGATAGCGAGGCATTCAGGGAAAAGTTTCATGCGGCTGTTGCTCAATTGGAATTACTCAAACGTGAGCCGGTCACCATTAAGCCGGGTGCTTATCGCGCCTATCTGACGCCGACCGCATTGAGTGAATTTATCGGCATGCTCAATTGGGGTGGGTTTTCGGAAAAATCACTGCGCACCAAACAAAGCTCGTTGCGTCGAATGCGCGATGAAGGCCTGCAACTGAATCCGATGCTTACACTTAGCGAAAATACTGCCGACGGCTTGGCTCCCGCATTTCAAAGTGATGGTTTCATCAAACCCGAACGAGTAACTCTGCTTGATCACGGGCGTCTGGTAAACAGTATGATTTCACCGCGTACCGCCAAGGAGTATGGCATCGCGACTAATGGTAGCGAAACGATCGATTCACTCGATGTCGCTGCTGGCGAATTGCCCTCGTCACAGGTGCTGGCTGAACTCGACACCGGGATATTCGTCAGCAATCTCCATTATCTCAACTTCTCGGATCGCGCCTATTGTCGCATCACCGGTATGACGCGCTTTGCCACTTTCTGGGTGGAGAGCGGCGAGATAAAAGCCGCGTTGAATGTGATGCGCTTTGATGATTCGTTATTTCGCATACTCGGAGAAAACCTGCTGGGCTTAACCCGCGAACGCGAGTTGTTAATTGGCAATGAATCCTATGGTGAGCGTGGCACCAGCAGCGCACGACTGCCCGGTGCGCTGGTGAAAGATTTTACTTTTGTACTTTAAACTTTTTTCAACTTACCACCTGCAACCTCTATCCGTTACTGCATCCCTAAGTAATAAGGGAATAGCCATTAAGCCCGCATCCGCGTATTCGGCGCGACAATCAGGTCGTGCAGATTTCTTGATTGCGCGACCAAGCCCTGTCTCGGATTCTGAATTGGATGAAGATAGTATCGGTAGCGCCGAACCCGAGCGTATCCTGCTTCCTGCAACTTCATTTTCTCTGGCGATTTGTCTGGCTTGGATGCGCAGTTGATCCATATCGAGTGGTTTATCTATTGCAGGTAACGCAGTACTTTGTAAATCAACAACTGTGTTGTTCTTGGGCAATGCAAATAGGATTCTCGCTTCAGCCCTTATTTTCTCGTCCACATCGGCAGATCTACGTAGAGGATTCCCCAAAATAACTTTGGGGTTGTGTACTACTTCTTCATCATCAGGAATCAGACGAACAGTTAAGCTGCTATAACTAAACGGTTGACGGAAAATATTTTGATGCGCTTGGTGGATAGCTACGTTCACGCCCAATAGCAAAACTCCATGTAACAGAATGGCCATTGCCAATGGCCAAATTCCACTATTCAACTTCCTTGAATAGTGTCCAGTCTGCTTAAATTGTACTTGAACAGCAGTTAAATACATTTCTCAGTTATTAGTTTGGAACCGCTCAAACGACATAGGGCGCATACGGTAATTATATCCAGCAATTTATGCGCCAGACCAATTGGAATTAGTTCAATTGATGTTTCAAGAGCAACACGAAACTAATCGAAGTGCTCGCATTTCAACATATTCGTTAGACGACTCGGGCAAGTTTAAACCGTCTGTGCGCGGTCAATGCTCATGTTCTTCAAGTGGCACATTCTTTGCCTAATGTTTTTCGTCCACTTTGATTTCTTTAAAAATATGAAACTAGCAAAATTTCTATCTGAAGGTATTTGTACAAATCTCGGCATTCCAAAGCAATTATTGGCGGCACGAAACTTTCAAGCGTACAACGAAGCTATCTGTCTCGAAGTTGCAGAATTGAGTGATGATGGCAGAGAACATCTTCTCACCACCCAAGCCGCAGATGCCTGGCGATCTCTCAGCGCTGCGGCAAAGAGCGATGGCATTGCGTTATTTATCGTTTCCGCCTTCCGCAGCATTGAGCGCCAAACAGAAATTATCCGGCGCAAGATTCTCGCGGGTATTGCAATAGAGGAGATTCTTGCGGTGAGTGCCCCGCCCGGTTACAGCGAACACCATACAGGCCGGGCAGTAGACATCTCCACACCGGATAGCCCGTTGCTTGAAGTCGATTTTGAAAAAACGGCTGCATTTCGTTGGCTTGAAGATCACGCCAACAGCTTTGGATTTTATCTGTCGTTTCCCCGTGGGAACAGTAACGGCTTCCAGTTTGAACCATGGCACTGGTGTTTTAAAGACATAGCCAGCACCAGCGGGGGAATCAATGTCTGAAACTTCCTCTCTGGATCCGGCACTCAATTTGTGGACTATCGCGTCAATCGCCATTGTTGCTTATTGTCTCGTTACCGTCTTACACGAGGCGATGGGACACGGGGGTGCCTGTCTTTTGCTTGGCGGACATCCAAAGTCGTTGAATGCCGATTCGTTTGGATGTGACAAGTCCAGTGTGTCCACAATTGGCTGGAGGATAATTGGCGCGGGAGGAACTATTGTTAACTTAATAACAGGCGGTCTGGCGCTCGCAATTCTGCGTTTCAAAAAACCTCAATTACATTCATTCCAATATTTCTTGTGGCTGTTTTCTGCTGTTAGTCTGCTGAGTGCGTTCGGCTACCTTCTTTTCTCCGGTGTTACGGGAATCGGGGATTGGATAGCCGTTGTCCGGAATATTATCCCCAACATAATTGCAAGAATCTTGCTCGTAGTTATTGGCGCAGTACTGTACTTCTGGCTGACACCCAAATTATTGGTTCCCGAGTTCAAGCATTTTTTAAGTGGCAGTATTCCTTTAAACTTGCAAATCTTTTCCTTGCTCAGGTTTCCATATGTGATCGGAGGGACAACAGTTCTTGTTGCCGGGCTATTGAACCCGCATATTTCAAATGTACTTTTCGTCTCGGCAGCAATATCCGCGTTTGCTGCCACCTCTCTGTTGGCTTGGTATCCCCATTCTAAAATTCATAGCACTTTGGCAAGCCTTCCTACAGCACCGTTAACCATCAGGGCCAGTTGGAGTTGGATTTTGGCAGGCTCAGTTACGCTGTTATTCTTCGTTGGCATTCTTGGTCAGGGAATAATTTTTTAGTAGTCTCCCATCTCCTGCCAGAAAAAATACGCCCACCCGATTGCTTAGTATTTTTGCAGATAAGCAAATGAACTTTGCAACTAAACGCCATGTTGAATTCTCAACACGATTTAAAAGGCAACTGCTTCTCCGTCAACACTTGATTCTTAATCCATCAGTCACAGTTTTCTTTTCTGCTTCTTTCAAAATGAATTTCATATGTAACGCCTAAACCCGTCGATAAAGGGCTGGAGGCATTCCAGAGATTTGATAATAACAAGGTGCTTGCGGATTTATTCCAGTTGGCACGCTCCCTGCTATAGAGGCTACTTGAGCTTACACGCTTTTGCTTTGATTTTCGTTTTTTTTAACAGGTTTACTAAATAGGGGAAGTATTAATATGAATCATTTGTCGTCAAGGGCGCCGGAAAAGTCCAAGCAACTACCTTCCGCGAATTTTCCATTTCGCTATTCCGCAATTGCATTAGCGCTTGCCAGCATCACGATGCTGGCTTCAAGTCCATCCTATGCAGCGGATGACAAAACAGTCACTGATTTGCAAGCAGAAGTTGCCCGTATCAGCGCTGAAAATGCACGCTTGAAACAAGAATTGGAAGCCGGCAAAACAGGCGCCGCGTCAGCCGTTTCTGCCGAGCCGACCGCAGCTGCTGCGCCAACAGCTGCTGCGGCTCCAGTTGCTGCCGAGGCAGCAACTGCCAAACAAGACGAACCCATTGCGCTGGATACAGTCGTAGTTCGCAGCCGTTCGCGTATTGAAAGTCTGCAGGATGTGCCCGTATCTGAATCCGTCACTTCCGGTAAAGAACTCGCCCGTTTGGGTGCAACTGATATCGGTGCGCTTACCCAGCGAGCAGGTAACGTTTCCTGGAACTACGGTAACCAGCGCACTAGCAGCTTGTCTATTCGCGGCATTGGTAAACAAGGCCAGACTGAAGCGCAAGACCCGGGTGTCGGCCTCATTGTCGATGGCATCAGCTACGCCTACAACGCATTGTCTTCCGCGTATGACTTTACTGACATCGATACGGTTGAAGTTGCGCGTGGCCCTCAAGGTACCTTGTTAGGTAAAAACTCTTCGTATGGTTCTGTTATTGTTAACTCGATTCGCCCATCTTTCACCCCGAGCTCAACTTTCTCTCTTACTTATGGGCAGCTTGGTACAGTCAAAACGACAGCCGGGATAGGCGGTGCGGTTGTTGATGATGTGCTGGCATGGCGTGGCTCTATTAGCGCTAGCAAAGCTGACGGTCCTCAAACTAGCTGGACAAACCAGGATAATACTTACACGAATACTTCCCGCTTTACCGGTCGTGCCCAATTCCTGTTCACTCCAACTTCGGATTTCAACGCGTTGGTTTCGATAAACGCAACACCAAACAATGGCGAATACACCAACCAAGCCACTGTGAATACACCGACGCCGACACTTTATTCAAACGGTTCTGCTAACACTACCCCTGATACTTATGCAAAATTAAGCCGGGGTTGGTTTACCCAGAATGCAAACTGGAGCCCGGACAATATTCGTAACCCATCCGTGATTACAGCGCTTAATCAGCGCCCCCTGATCACCGGAAGCAACGGTGCCTCAGCGCAACTAAACTGGAACCTCAAAGGAGGTTATACATTAACTTCAATCACTGGCTATGAGGGCTATTACTTTGATGCGGTGAACGACTCGGGTATTCCATTCGATGTGTACCGCAATTCCGGTGGTTTCAAGAATGAATACACTCAGACTAGCCAGGAATTTCGCCTGACTTCGCCTGTCGGCGGTTTCGTCGATTATCAGACCGGCTTGTATTTCATGCATGTTGAAAACAGAAATGATTATCAGAAAGCATGGGGTAATGATGCGGGTGCATATACAGCATCCAATGCGCAATACGCAACCCTCAGCGCCAATGCCAGTGGTCTGCAATTAATGCAAAACTCTCTGTCGGGCTTATCTATGCATTACAACAGCCCGAGTGGCCTGCAAGACATCCGCAACCAGAGTGAAGCTGTTTATGGCCAAGCGAACTGGCACTTCTCAGAGCCGCTTACTGTGACAACGGGCGTGCGCTTTACCCGGGAAGATCGAGAAAATACGGCTAGCAGCAGTATCATTAACAACGGAAACGGTGCAGCTTTAAATCCAGTCTCGGTAAACGGTGTACAGACTGGCGGCTTTAGCTCTAACGCCAGTACTGGCGCGCTGACTGGCACTAACACCGCAGCACAGATAGCTCTCGCGAATCAAGTTGCTCAGCAATATTTTGGCGTGGCAACCTATTCCTCTTTAAACTCAACCCAGCTAGCCCAAGTTGCTGCAGCAAAGGCAATACGCGCAGGTGCCATCGGTGTGTTGTTTAATCAAGCTAACGCAACGCCATTCCAGCAAACTTTGCCTTCTTTTGTGATTAGTCCATCGTATAAGCTAAATGAACATGAAACTACATATTTTTCAATTCAATACGGCGAAAAAGCTGGCGTAGCTCAATTCACCAACGGCATTTCCAATCCGGTCGCTGCCGAACAAACCACGTCTTATGAATTGGGCCTTAAATCTAAACTTTTTAACGATACCTTGGTATTCAATGCAGCGGCCTTCTTGATGGATGTAAGAGATTACCAGCAAACCACTTCAGTGCTTGATACTTATACGACAAACACGTTGAACGATGGCACGCTTCATTACACAACTGCCACAGGTAACGTGCCTTGGGTACGAGCTCAAGGTTTGGAAATCGATAGTTTCTTTACAGGTATACCTGATATCACTATTCGTTTTTCCGGTGCCTACAACAACGCATTTTATAAGGACTTCAAAAATTCCGGGCAGCCTTCTGAAAATAGTTATACCGGTGCCTCACCCTACCGCGATGTTACCGGTTGGACTTTGCCTGGAGCGTCAAAGGTTACAGCGAACATAGGCGCAGAATATCGTAAACCTATTTCTGACAGTCATGTGTTTCACGTCGATTTCAATACGACTTATAGAAGTGCTTATAACTCGGATGTGGCGTTGTCCAGTTATGCCTGGATTGGTGCAAGTACTTCGACCGACTTTGCGATTGGCTTAGGCAAGAAAAATAACAGTTTCGATGTCAGTATTCTGGCGAAGAACTTGTTCGACAATCGCGCTGTTCTCGGTCAAACATGGAACACCTATACCCCGGCTATTCCTCGCTGGATTGGTGTGATGTTTACTGCAAAGAATTAACCCCTGGCGCTGTTAACTACAACAACAATGCCGGCTCAAAGTTTTGGGTCGGCATTTTTTTAATAGTTGCTCCTGTTTATTTTGTAACACGCAGCACCCGTCATCTGCTGCTAACTCAGCACACAGCCACGTTAGCACCAGTTGCTGTAATGCTGGCTATGCACGGCAAGTTTAAAGTTTGCTTTGATTTATTTTAAATATTATCAATAAATTAACAGGTGTGGCGCGGCAAGCAAGAGCAATTTTGTCGCAAATCCTTAACTTGGCACGATAGTTGCCATTAAACCTTTGTGTTTGCTATGCAACTCAAATTTATCAATATCAAAACGAAAGTGATACAACCATGAAAAAGTTGAACAGTCTGATCGCCTTAGTTGCATTGACCTTAACAGCTACGCTTGCGCATGCAGCAGATACAGACGCCCCCAAAGCGGCTCCAAAATATGTTGATCCTAACCCATGGACACACAAGACCAAAAGACTGGATCGCACTCAGATCGATAAATTGCTGGGGCACCCTGAAAAAATTCTGTTCCTGGATGTGCGTCGCCCGGATGAGCTAACCAAGATCGGCGGCTTCCCGATCTATCTGAGCATCCAGAATAAGAATTTAGCTGAAAGTCTGGCTTACATCCCCAAGGATCGCAAGATCATTACTGTTTCAAACCGCGCACATCGTGCCGGGGATGCTGGCGACTTGCTGTTGAGCAAGGGATTCAAAGTAGCTGGTGCTGCTGGTGTATTGGATTATCAAGACCAGGGCGGAACAATACTGAAGATTGAAGCTCCGGCTCCGCGCCCAGCCGCCTCGGCCGTGTCAGCCGCATCGCCCGCAACTGCGGCACCGGTTGTTGATAAAAAATAAATCTGTCGTTGTGTAATTCGCAACCAGACGGAAAGTGATTAGTCGTTTTGCTGTATGCGTTGATGGTGACATAAAGGTTATCGGTAATTTTATAGCCTGTATGTTTAGAGAATTTTAATGTAAATGAATGAGGTATTGGAAATGCAAAAAAAAGCAATCTATCTCGCGGTGTTGTGGACTCTCACAACTGCCGTAGCCATAGCAGATGACAAGCCGGTTACTCAGGCAACCGATACGCCGAAAGTTGCCGCGTCAGCTAGCTCAACCGATGCGCCAAAAGCAGAGGATGCATCAAAAGCAGCAGAAGCACCGAAAGCTGTTGATACACCAAAGGTTGCCGATGCTCCCAAAGCAGACACACCTAAACCTTCACGCGCTCAACCAAAACTGTGGTCATGGCAGCCTGTTCAAAATCCGGCAGTGCCCGCAGTGAAGGAAAGCAAATGGGTGCGCTCACCCATTGATGCGTTTGTGCTGGCCAAGCTGGAAGCCAAAGGTATCAAGCCTTCCAAAGATGCGGACCGTGCTGCTTACATTCGTCGCGCTACGCTGGACGTTTGGGGTGTTATTCCTTCACCTGAAGAAGTTAAAGCATTCGTAGCCGACAAATCTCCGAACGCTTATGAGAAGTTGGTAGATCGTTTGCTGGCTTCCCCCAAATATGGTGAACGTCAGGCACGCCGCTGGCTCGATCTGGCCCGCTACGCAGACAGCACAGGTTTCCAGAACGATACCAACCGCCCCAACATGTGGCGTTATCGCGATTACGTGATCAATGCGTTCAATCAGGACAAACCTTATGACCGTTTCGTAAAAGAACAGTTAGCCGGTGATGAGATTGCCCCCAATGACCAAAATGCGTTGATCGCGACAGGTTTCCTGTTGAACTATCCGGACAACTACAACTCACGCGATCTGGTTCAGCGCCAATACCAGATTACGACCGACATTACCGATACTGTGAGTGCTGCCTTGCTGGGGCAAACTTATGGTTGCGGACGTTGCCACAATCACAAGACCGACAAGTTCACCCAAAAAGATTACTTCTCTTTGCAAGCCTTCTTCGCGAATACCATCGTGAACGAAAAAGTGGCAGTCAAAGAAAAAGGTGAGCAGGAAAAGAAATTTGAGGAAGCTCAAGCCAAGTATCAAGCCGCAACCAAAGATATTCGCGACAAGCAAAAAGCCATTCTTGATTCCGTGCGTGAAGCTGGCCGCAAATATCACAACGAACGTTACTTGACTGATAGCCGTGATGCGATTTTCAAACCAAAGGACCAGTGGACTCCGCTGGATCGTTGGGTTAATTACCGGACTAACAATGTCGCTACGGAACAGGATATTGCCGCTTATCTGCGCCTGACCTCTGAAGACAAGAACCATCCGGACCACATCGAGGCGAACGTGCCGAAGTGGGAAGAGTATCAAAAGCTCGCAGCGCAATTGAAAAAGTTTGATAACCTGAAGCCTGAATCCGGTTCCCGGTTTATTTCTGCGGCAACAGAACTCGGCCCGGACTCAATTCCAACTCACATCCGTTTCACCGGAGTACATGAGCGCCCACTGGATGAAGTGCAACCTGCATTCCCGGCTGCGCTGACTGATGAAAAACCGGTTATCGTTCCTTCCGCCACTTCGTCGGGACGTCGTACGGCATTGGCCAACTGGATCGCCAGCCCGACCAATCCACTGACCTCACGCGTATTCGTTAACCGTGTCTGGAATCAGTATTTCGGTACCGGTATCGTCAGGACAGTGAGTGACTTCGGCAAAGCGGGTGAAAAACCCAGCAATCCTGAATTGCTGGATTATTTGGCAAGCAACTTCATCAAAGAAGGTTGGGATGTAAAAAAACTGCACCGTGAAATCCTGTTGTCCAGCGTGTACCGTCAATCATCGGACTTCCGCCGTGACGCCTACAAGGCCGATCCGGATGATCTATTGTTGTCAGTGTTCCCGCGCAAACGTTTGGATGCGGAAGAAATTCGCGACTCATTGTTAGTGGCATCCGGACAATTAACCGACAAGGTTGGTGGTCCCGCAGTATTCCCGCCAATGCCGGCCAATGTAGTCGTGGGTAACAACACTTTCGACAACAATCCGTTGTGGACAGTGTCCAAAGACCCGCATGATTTCAACCGCCGCAGCTTGTACATTTTCACACGCCGCAGTGTTCCTTACCCAATTCTGGAAGTATTCGATCCGGCCAATCCGTCCTTGGTACACAGCAAACGTGATGTGACAACAACACCGTTGCAAGCGTTGACGTTGTTCAATAACGAAACCGTGTTCTCATGGTCGCAAGCCCTGGCCGGTCGGGTAATCAATGAAGCAGGTAACAGTGAGTCGGCGCAAGTGGACAGGCTCTATCAAATCTTGTTCTCTCGCAACGCAGATAAAGTTGAAAAGACAGCTTTGCTTGATTTCTTGAATAAACAGGAAAAGATCATTCAAAGCAAAGCGGCTGACGGTAAATTTGTGATCAGCACCCCGGTTGGCTTGAAGGCTGATAAACCACAGGATCCGATCAAGCTGGCTGCTTTTGTAGACTTGGTTCATACCGTTGCGAATTCCAACGAGTTTGCCTACCGCTTCTGATAATGGATAGTAACTTTAAAAAAGGAAACAACATGGACAATAATGCGCGTCGTGAATTTTTAATCAAGTCTGGTGTGGGGCTTGGTGCCGCTGCACTGAGCGGCTTTATCCCCGGAGCAGGTTTTGTTTCAGCAGCATCCGCTGCTGAGCTGGTCGATCCGCTTGCCCCCAAGGAACCTCACTTTCCGGCCAAAGTTAAGACAGTAATCTGGCTGCATATGGATGGAGCCCCCAGCACGCTGGATCTGTTCGATTACAAGCCTGAATTACAAAAGCTGGCCGGAAAGCCGATTCCTCCTTCATTCCTGGAAGGGATCAAGACCAGTACGCAAGGTGGTATCACCAAGCTCTTCTGGTCTGATAAACGTACCTTTAAACAATATGGAGAAAGCGGAGCCTACTTCTCTGACTTGCTGCCCAATCTTTCGCAGCACGCCGACAAGATCGCTTTCATCAAGTCCAGTGTGACTGTGGGTGCAACTCACGACATTTCCATCCTCAAGTTGAACACCGGTGATGTTAATCCGGGCCGTCCATCTCTGGGGGCGTGGGTGTCTTACGCTCTCGGCTCAGCCAACCGCGATCTTCCTTCGTATGTTGTTCTCTACAATGACAACAAAGAACCTCGCGCTGGCTCGGTGAACTGGAGCTCTGGCTTCTTGCCAGCCGTTTACCAAGGTGTTGCTTTCCGTCCTGGTGACTCGCCTATTCTTAACTTGCAAGCTGCCGGAGCATGGTCGAGCAAAGAACAAAACAATTCACTTGATCTGCTGAGACGCCTGAATGAAAAACGCGGTGCGGCTTACCCGGAAGATACAGAACTGCAAGCGCGTATTCGCTCCTATCAACTGGCTGAGCGTATGCAAACATCGGCACCTGAAGCGGTCGATCTGAGCAAAGAATCTGATGCGACCAGAGAGGCTTACGGTTTGAATGATGAAGGCACTAGGAGCTACGGCGAAGTGCTGTTGCGTGCCCGTCGCCTGACTGAACGCGGAGTGCGTTTCATTCAAGTGGTATCCGGCCCTGCGCTGCCTGATGGCGACAACAGAAACTGGGATGCGCACAATAGTCTCGAAAAGAATCATGGTTCCAATGCCAAACTGGTTGACAAGCCTATTGCCGCACTCTTGGCAGATTTGAAAGATCGTGGCTTGCTGGACACAACCTTGGTGGTATGGGCATCTGAATTCGGCCGTACACCCTGGGGCGAAAGCGGCGATGGACGCGACCACAACCCATGGGGCTACACGCAATGGATTGCAGGCGGCGGTGTTAAAGCCGGTACAACATTTGGTTCAACGGATGAGATCGGCGTACAGTCTCAAGGCAAAAAAGTCGACACTTATGACCTTCATGCCACTGTTCTGCAACTGCTTGGTTTGAACCATTTGAAGACCACCTTCCTGCATGATGGTCGTTCGGAACGTCCAACGGTTGTATTCGGAGAGGTCATCAAAGACCTGCTCGCCTAAACGCACTTTGTAGTACTTGCGAAGTAGCCCGGAAACGAAACTTCCGGGCTACTTTCTTGTTTGGAATTCACTTGTTTAAAGTAGGGTTTATCTAATTAGTATGCGTACCTTGATGTTTTGTTTTAGTTTGATCGTAATGGCAGGCACTGTGAGTGCCGCGCAAATAACGCTAGATGAAGATTACATGCAGACCATGGAAGACAGGCAAAAGAGCTTGTCTAACAACATTGGCGTGCAAAATATCGCAGGCGCGAATGAGGATGTAAAAGAGCTTGAAGATATGTTTGGTGAAGTTCAGGAATATTATGAAAGCAAAGCCAATGCTAAAAATGCCGTTGACTGGTCGAAAGACAGCAAAGATTTGGCAATCGCGATTGAAAAGTATGTAGCAGTTAAAGATTTTGATAACGCGACCATTTCCGCCACGACTCTCGCCAAGACTTGCAAAGAGTGTCATCGCGCTTATAAAAAAGACAAAGAGAAAAAATAGAAGTTTAACGAATTTAAAGCCGATTTTAGGTAATTAACGAAGCTGGTAACAGTGTGTCGGCGCAAGAGGACAGGCTCTATCAGATCCTATTCTCGCGCAATGCAGATAAAGCTGAAAAGACTGCTTTGCATGATTTCCTGAACGATCAGGAAAAGATCATTCAGAGCAAAGCCACTGACGGCAAGTTCGTGATCGGCACTCCGGTTGGTTTAAAGACAAACAAACCGCAGGATCCGATCAAGCTGACTACTTTTGTGGACTTGGTACATACCGTTGCGAATTCCAACGAGTTCACCTTCCGATTCTGAAATAAAAGTGAAGAAATAGATCTATTTAAAATATTGGAAAGGCTGTCCATGAAAAAATTAATATTGAGTTACATGTTATTAACTGTGGTGTCTCACTCGGCATATGCGGCATTGGCAGAAGGTTTGCCGGCACCGGATTTTAAATTACAGGCATCATTGGCGGGCACAGCTTTCAATTTCTCGCTTTCTGAAGCACTGAAGAAAGGCCCGGTTGTTGTTTACTTCTATCCTTCCGCTTATACCGGCGGCTGCAATATTCAGGCGCATGAGTTTTCAGTTAACCGGGATAAATTTGCCGAAGCCGGCGCATCAGTCATCGGCGTTTCTTTAGACAGCATCGAAAGACTTAATGATTTTTCAGCCGATGCAAATTATTGCGCGGGTAAAGTCGCCGTGGCGTCCGACGTCGATGGGAAAATCGCCAAGTCCTATGAGTTGAGTGTGCGCGATACGGCTGCCGGACGAAAAGACACTCGCGGAATCGAAATTAACCACGGTTTTGCCGAGCGTACAACTTTCATCGTTACCCCGGACGGAAGAATTGCGGCAACTTTAACGGGCTTGACGCCGTCTGTAAATGTTGCCAAATCTCTTGAAGTTGTTCAACAACTCGCAGACGCGAAAAAAATACGATAACAGGTAATCAATTCGATGTTTCACTACAGGGCAAAACTCGGCTTGCTGTTGGCTTGCCTTCTTATTTCATCATTAGCATCGGCTGAAGATAACGCTTCAACTGACGAACTGCGCATTGGGACGGGCGACCTCATCTCGGGCAAGAAAAAAGTGCAGACTGAAAATTGCCAGGAGTGTCATGGCTTAAATGGGAACAGCAGTTCGCCAACTTATCCCAAACTTACCGGACAATACGCAGACTACATTGTAAAACAGTTGCAGGACTTTCAATCCGGCAGGCGTCAACATCCCATCATGAATGTGATGGCAGAGGGCTTATCTGAGGATGACCGCATGGACATCGCAACTTACTTTGCCAGTAATTCTGTCATGCATGGGGATGACACGGGAGAGAACCAGATTGCCTTGGATATTTATACCCGAGGAGACGTGGCGAGGGGTATTCCTCCTTGCCAAATCTGCCATGGTGCAAATGGCAAGGGCAATGCCACGCCAACTGAAACACACCCTGTAATCGGAGGCCAACACAGAAACTATTTGCGTGAGCAGCTCAGAAACTGGCGGTCCGGTGAGCGCAATAATAGCCCCAATGGTGTAATGAATATTGTTACCAAGTTTCTGAGCGATGCAGAAATCGAGGCATTATCACAATATATTTCCGGACTGTAAGTATAATGTGAAAAAACCTCATCCAGACTTGAGTTAATATTAAGTAATTTTTTTGCTTCCGGGAATTCAAATGAAAAATAGAATGTTATGGGCATTATTAGTTTTAGCTCAAGCACTGTCGCTTGATTCTGCGCTTGCTGCGCCACTGCTTGCCCCCAGAGAAGACCAGTCCCAAGCGGCACACTTATCGGCCGAAGTTCTCGCTCGTTACCATTACAGACAAGTAACTCTGGACGATACTTTGTCTGCTGCTATATTTGACAATTACCTTAAAGCACTCGATAGTGAAAAAGTTTTTTTCTTGCAATCCGATATTGATCTTTTTTCTCCTGCAAAAACCAGCATGGATGACGCAATACTCCACGAAGATTTGCGTATCCCTTATGCCATATTTAACCGTTATCAGCAAAGCATTGAGGAACGCATCGCCTATGCCCATGCCGTGCTCGATAAAGGCTTCGACTTTAAGGAGCATGAAAGCTACCAGTTCAACCGTAAAAATGCAGATTGGCCAAAATCAGAAAACGAGCTGAATGACTTGTGGCGTAAACGTGTCAAGAACGACTGGCTGCGCCTTAAATTGGCAGGCAAGGATGATAAATCCATCCGCGAAACATTGAACAAGCGTTACGACAAAATGTTGAGCGGTCTGTCCAAAATTAACGCGGACGATGTATTCCAGTATTTTATGAATGCCTATACTACGTCGATTGACCCTCACACCAGCTATTTTGGCAAGCGCGCTGCCGAAGAATTCGATATTTCAATGAAGCTATCGCTGGTAGGTATCGGCGCAGTGCTGCAAGACAAAGACGAATACACAATTATTCGGGAATTGGTTCCAGGCGGACCTGCTTTGCTATCCGGAAAATTTAAACCCGGTGATCGCATCGTGGGCGTTGGCCAAGGTAAAGATGGCGCTATCGTTGAAGTCATGGGTTGGCGTCTGGATGACACCGTGGCATTAATACGCGGAACAGAGGACAGCGTTGTTGTGCTTGACATTTTGCCTGCGGATGCCGGTCCTGACGGCGAACATAAATTTATTTCTTTGATCAGAAAAAAGATCAGTCTGGATAAGCAGGCTGCAAAAAAATCGATTATTGAGGTTAAAGACGGCAACATCACGCATCATATTGGCGTTATATCTTTACCCGGCTTTTATCAGGATTTTGCCGCCCATCAAAAGGGGGATAAAGATTTTAGAAGTGCCACTCGCGATGTGTCGAAATTGTTGGAAGAGCTTAAAAAAGCGAAAGTTGATAGCGTAGTGATTGATCTACGCAATAACGGCGGCGGCTCACTCACCGAAGCGATTGAGTTAACGGGATTATTCATCGACAAAGGCCCTGTTGTACAGCAACGCGACTCCAAGGGTGAAATCAGTGTCGAGAGTGATACTCAGCCCGGTTTGGCTTGGGATGGTCCGCTGGGTGTACTTATCAATCGCGCATCGGCATCAGCCTCGGAAATTTTTGCCGCAGCTATTCAGGATTATGGTCGTGGCGTAATTATAGGTGAAGCAAGTTTTGGCAAGGGTACCGTGCAAAGTGTTATCGATTTGGACCAGTTAGTCAAAAATGATAAGCCCGAATTTGGCGAATTGAAAATGACTATTGCCCAGTTTTTCCGAATCAATGGTGGGACTACTCAGTTGCGCGGAGTTACACCGGATATCAGTTTCCCGGCACAAATTGACTCGAGTGATTTTGGTGAATCCAGTTATTACAATGCATTGCCGTGGACCCAAATCAAACCGGCTAACTTCACTCCCGCAGGCGATTTGACGTCTGTCGTGCCCATATTAAAAGCAGAACACGAAGCACGCGTAAGCAAAGACAAAGATTTCCAATATCTAAGCGAAGAACTTGCCGAAGCCAATGAACAGCGCAAGAAGAATTCAATTTCGCTCAATGAAGCCGAGCGTCGTAAAGAACGCGAAGATCAAGAGTCACGAATAAAGCGCCATGCCAGCAGCAAAGCAGCCAGTTCCAAAGACATTGCCGAGCGACAAGACGATGGCTTGCAATCCAATGAACGAAACCTTGACTCTGATCTGGCTTTCGAAAAGGCTCAGAAGGATTCCAAGGACGTACTCCTTAACGAAGCTGTCCACATCCTGAGCGACGAAGTCAGCCTGCTACAAAAAAATGGCAAGCTCGCTGTCAGTGCTTTGCCCAAGCCAAGTTTGCACTAATCAGGTTTTGCTATTCCTCCTGGAGAGATCAAGACTGTTCCATTTCTCCATGCAGGGATGCTCCATTTTCAACAGTTTGCTTCTCTTGACTGCATGAAAGTCAGCAGATTTATCCCCATATTCTAAAATAATTTTTTAAGTGATTTGCCCTTCTTGTCGGGCAAGCCTTGCTCCGACTTCACTTTAGCCCGTCCAATATCTCTGAATTTAAAACTCAACAGCTTGTTCACAAGTCTGGCATCCTAATTGCTGTCACATAACCCCGCTGACTTTAGATTCGGCGGATATTTTTATTTGGGATAGTTCAGATGAAGCGTTTACTTTTTGAAATTCACCGTTGGGTCGGAATTGCACTGACTTTATTCATGTTGCTGTGGTTTTTTTCCGGTCTGCTCATAATATATGCCGAACCGTCCACACCGACTCGTGCTCAACAGCTTTCCAATTCTGAACTATTGCGGCCGGAAGCTACTTGGCTCAGTGCCGGTGAGGCGTGGGAACGAAGTGCAGCGCAGCGAAAAGTTTTCACTTCCACTTTAAAAGAGCGTTCCAGAGACAATAGGCAAACACCCGCTAACGGCAAACAACCACACACTAATGGCGATGAAATTGTCGAAGCCAGACTGGTGCAGCAAGCCGGAGAGCCGCTTTGGCTGGTTGACGACAAGCGGGGCCAGCGCTTCGCTCTTTCCGCAATCGATGGCAATTTGCATGAAACCACCCCTGAACAGGCACTTAAAATCGCCGAGAACTGGGTACGATTGAAAACGGGCAGGAGTGATATCGGGCTTAACTACGTTGAGAAAATTGACAGCCCCGCCATCATGCGCAATCAGGAAGGATTGCGCCCATACCACAAAGTCGTTGTGAATGATGGTTCGGGCAGTGAGCTTCTGATTTCGGCTCGCACGGGTGAAGTTGTGCATGACTCAACCCGCATTCAGCGTGGATTGTACTGGGCTGGCAATTGGGTTCACTTATTTCGTCCTCTGGAGTTAACCGGACTTAGTGAATCTCGCGTTGCGATTCTTACTTGGACTGCCTTCGCTGCTGTTGTGGCCACATTAACCGGGCTGATTGTCGGCTGGATACGTTGGCGCCCGGGGTTTTTTGGTAAAAAGACCTATTCCGAAGGTCGCGTTCATCCCTACCGTAACATTTGGTTTAAATTACATTTCTGGGGCGGACTGATTGGTGGTCTACTTGCACTCACTTGGGGTCTCAGTGGTTTTTTGGACAACAATCCTTGGCAAATTTTCTCTCCCGCCAATCCGAGTAAAGAAGAGTATGTTCGTTACCTTGGCGGGGACAATCCGGATGTGTCGAAATCCTGGCATGCTGAAGCACGCATACCGAGCGCCAATCAGGCAGAAATCGTGGAGCAGGTTTGGAGACGTTTGGGTAATGAAACTGTGCAATTAGCGCTTACCCGCGACGGCCGCCGCTTACCGGAGTCTACCTCTTATAGTGCTTTGAGTTTTAACGAGGCATCTATTCTAGCTGCGGTACATCGTATCGCGGGCGATGCCCAAGTCAAATCCACTACACTTCTGCATGAATATGACACTTATTATTATCTGCGCTTTCATCGCGACGTGGCTGATAGACCATTACCGATTTTGCGCGTGGAATTAAACGATGCGGCCGGTACTCACCTATATATTGATCCGCAAGACGGCCGCTTGTTAGCCAGGCAGGATGCCAGCCGACGTGTGTTCCGTTGGCTGTATTCCGCATTGCATCATTGGGACTTTGGATGGCTATACCAGCGCCCGCTTTGGGACGGATGGATGCTTACTTGGGTACTATTGGGATTAACGCTCAGCGCATCGGGCGTCGTTATCGGCTGGAAACGCTTGGTTCATACTTTCCGTCGCAAGCAACCCGCCGCACCCAAACTTCAAGCGGGTAAACCCGCCAAGTTGGCAACTGAAAATCAAGCCGGTTAGTTTTTGTATTCGATAATTATTATTCGCACCCCATGAGAAAACTAATGAAAAAAAATCCTTTTGTAATTTCTGTATTAATGTCCAGTTTAATGTTGGGCTGTGCTTCTGCGCCGCAAATTCCAACACCTTCCGCAACTGCGCAACCAGCCAAACCATCCAATCAACCTCTAGGATTTTTTGTCACCAGTGAAGGTCCTGGCAAGGGTGCTGATCTGGGTGGACTGGCCGGTGCTGATGCTTATTGTCAAAAATTAGCTACTGCTGTTGGTGCAGGCAATAAGACTTGGCATGCTTACCTGAGCACTCAGGCTGCAAATGGTCAACCTGCGGTGAATGCGCGTGACCGCATCGGCTCCGGCCCTTGGTATAACGCCCAGGGAACCAGGATTGCAAAGGATGTTGCTGATCTCCACGGCGACTCTATAGACTCCGCACGTCTTGGTAATAACCTGAGCCGCACCACTGTGCTGTCGGAGAAAAACCTGCCCGTCAAAGGTGCCGGGGACACGCCAAATCAGCATGACATTCTGACCGGCTCGCTACCTGATGGCCGAGCATTTACCGATGCAGCAGATCATACTTGCCAAAACTACACCAGCAGTGCCGCCGAAGGATCTGTGCAGGTCGGCCATTTTGATCGCACCGGCGGTGGCAATACTTCCTGGAATTCGGCTCATGGTAGCAGAGGTTGCGGTCAAGAGAATCTGGTCAAAACCGGTGGTGCCGGTTTGTTGTATTGCTTCGCTATCGAGCATACCGAAGACACCGTGACTCCCGCCATTGCTGATGTCGTGGCTGCAGGAACACGAATTGAGTTCATCAAGGACGGATTTAAGGGAACAGAAGGCCCGATTCTCTTGCCTGACGGAGGCTTTGTGTTTACCGAAACTCAAGGGAACCGGATCACACGTATTGCCGAAGATGGATCCACCTCGACATTCCTCGATAATAGCAACGGCTCGAACGGACTGGCATTTAATGCCGCCGGTGAACTCGTCACAGTTCAAGTATTGAAGCCACGTGTCGGTATTGTTTATCCGCCGGGCAAAGAAAAAGTGCTTGCTGATAAATACGAAGGACTACCTTTCGTCCGTCCGAACGACATCGTACTTAGCAGCAAGACTGGCGATATATACTTCACCGATTCGGGTCCAAATCCTGGTTCTCCCAAATCTGATGTGCCTGCCGCTTCGCCCGCAGTTTATCGTATCAAACCCAATGGTGAACTGGTGCGTATCGCCAATGATATTGAGCGCCCTAATGGTATTCAATTAAGTCCCGATGAAAAGGTATTGTATGTTGCCAATACCGCCGGCGAATACATATTGGCTTTCGACGTGGCTGCTGACGGCTCGGTCAGCGGCAAGAGAAATTTTGCCAAGCTGAACGGTTACAGCAAAGGAGATAACGGACTTTATTCCAGCGGTGCTGATGGTTTGGCGGTCGATGCAAAGGGACACCTTTTTGTGGTGACGTCTGTGGGAGTTCAAGTGTTTGATGCCAAGGGTCAAGCTCTGGGTACTATACCGCTACCGAAGCCCGGCCAAAATCTCGCATTTGCCGGGAAAGAAAAAAAGTTTCTTTATATCGTTGGACGCGGCGCAGCTTATCGCATCGCGGTTCAAACACCGGGATTTTCCGGACGTGCGAAATAATTTTTTAGGAGAATAAAATGGGTTCATTTAGCATCTGGCATTGGCTGATTGTATTGTTGATTGTGGTTTTGGTTTTTGGAACGAAAAAACTACGCGGTATTGGTAGCGACTTGGGAGGGGCAGTTAAGGGCTTCAAAGACGGGATGAATGCAGGGCAAAATTCTGGCAATGGCAAGGCTCACGAGCCAAATGTTATTGAGCAAAGATAATTCCTTTGTACTGTCACATACCCAAAATTAGAATTTTTTTCACATTTGATTACATCAGAAAGGCTATAACATTATGTCTCGTAAAACCGCAGACGATTTTCATCCGGAAGTTTTGAAACTTTTCGACAAGTATGTTCATGGTGATATTTCGCGTCGTGACTTTTTACATTCGGCTACCACGTTCGCTATTGGCGTATCTGCGTTAAGTTTACTTGAGGCATTAAATCCAAAATTTGCCGAAGCCCAGCAAATCGCCAATGATGATCCGCGTATTAGAGCGGCATATGTCGAATATCCTTCTCCCTTGGGTTACGGCAAATTGCGCGGCTACTTGGTTAAACCCGCAAAGATAGCAGGCAAGTTACCGGTTGTGCTTGTTGTGCATGAAAATCGCGGGCTAAATCCCCATATAGAAGATATCGCACGCCGGTTGGCAGTCGATAATTTTATTGCTTTTGCTCCGGATGGTTTATTTCCGTTGGGCGGCTATCCGGGCGATGAAGACAAAGCGCGTGATCTTTTTCCCAAACTTGATCAGAATAAATCCCGAGAAGACTTTATTGCAGCTTTCCATGAGTTGAAAAAGTTGCCTGAAGGGAATGGCAAGGTTGGTGTTGTTGGCTTCTGCTATGGTGGTGGTATTGCAAATTTCCTTGCAACACGCCTGCCCGACCTGAATGCAGCAGTGCCATTTTATGGCGGCCAACCGTCTGATGAAGATGCGGCTAAAATCAAAGCACCGCTTTTGCTGCATTACGCCGAGAAAGACGAGCGCATTACCGGAGGCTGGCCAAAGTATGAAGCTGCACTCAAATCAACTTCCGTTAATTATCAAGCTTATGTTTATCCCGGTGTGCAACATGGTTTCAATAATGACACCACACCGCGTTTTGACGAAGCTGCTGCCAAATTAGCGTGGCAGCGCACTATCAGCTTTTTCAATCTGCATCTGCGTAGTTGATCAACTGAACTAAAACCCGATCTGTTGACAGTGATGATTTATCAACATATTGCCGCTCAAGATGTTGTCTTGGCAGCAATGTGTTGATTTACATCTTTTCTCTTCTTTCTTCTCTCCCATAATTATTTAAGAATTAATTGCTTATTTATCAATAAGTTATTTATTTATTTTACTTCCTTTAAGTTTGGTGGCACGAGATGTGCTGTCACCCCACTTACTTTAAGTCTGTAGAAATGGAGTTTAACTATGTCAGTTGCTATTCAAGTTTGGGATTTGCCACTGCGGATATTTCATTGGCTATTGGCGCTTGCGGTTTTGTCTGCTGTTGTCACCGGTGAAATCGGCGGTTCTTTAATCGATTGGCATGGTCGCATTGGCGTGCTGATTTTGGGTTTATTGGTATTTCGCCTTGTCTGGGGCTTTGTAGGTACATCTCATGCGCGTTTTACTAATTTTTTTCCAACACCCGCCAAGATCAAAGCCTACCTAAAGGGCCATTGGAAAGGCCACGGGCACAATCCATTGGGCGCACTTTCTGTACTTGCCTTGTTGGCTGTGCTTTTCACGCTTGTGGGTGCCGGATTGTTTGCCAATGATGATATTGCTTTTGAGGGGCCGCTTTTCCCGTTGGTTTCAAAATCGCTTAGTGATAAATTAAGCGCGATCCATTATTATGGTTTTAATGTGCTTGCTGTGCTCCTGTTTTTGCACATTGCTGCTATTGTGTTTTATGCAAAAGTCAAAAAACACAATCTTGTCATACCAATGATTACAGGCAGGAAAATCGTCCCAAAAGATCAGGCAATAGAAGTTTCAAAGTTTGGAATTCGGCGTTTCGTCGTAGCACTGTCGATTTCCGTATTTGTGGCATGGGGTGTTGAGTCAGGTGTTCAGTATCTTTCGCCTGCCAAAGCAGCCCCTGCCGTTGTTCAAAGTTGGTAGTTTTGCAGGTCGTTTTTTTAACTTTTAAGGAGTAGTAAGTGAAATCCAAATTAGCTATAGCATTATTAATCTCAGCAGTAAGCACTGCAGCATTCGCAGGTGCAGCTGAAGATCTACAAGTAAAGTTCCGTCAATCGGCATATTCTTTCGCTGCCTGGAATGCTTCCAAAATCAAGAGCCAAACCATTGATCATCCAGAAACATTTAACAAAGACCAGGTTATTGCTGCTGCTAATGCAATCGCTGCTGTTGCAAATTCGGGCCTGGCTGCACTTTATGGCCCGGGAACAGATCAGGCTACCGGTTGGAAAAAGTCGCGCTTGAAACCCGAGTTCTTCCAAAAGCAGGATGAAGTAAAAAAAGTTGCGACTGAATTCAATCAGGCAGCTAATGAGTTGCAAAAAGTAGCTGCGACTGGAGATATCGGCGCGATTAAAACTCAATTTGGCAAAGTTGGCGAAGCTTGCAAGAATTGTCATGACAGTTTCCGCACCAAGGATGACAAGTAATATCGTCATTATCTAAGTCTGTGGGGGAACGTCCTGTTCCCCCACAAATTTCCTTTTCAGATATCATAGTCCCCTTGATATTCTGCTTTCAGCTTTACTTATCATAATTTCTTGTTTTTTGTTCTAAGCCAATGGTAATACGATGCAACTTCATTGCAACCAGCGATGTTATTGCGCTGGGTGAATTAATCGAAAGGTTCGTATGCCCATTACTGTCGAGTCTCCATCTGAAATTTCTAACGCATCGGAGACTATCCTATACAATTCTCGTCATAATGCCCAACTGGTTGGGCTGCTTTACGCCGGTGATATATCACCACAAGATGCTTGGCATTTAGTTGAACACGGTGATGCGTTATTGATTGATGTGCGCACAATTGAGGAGCGTGAGTCTGTTGGCTATGTGCCCGGGTCAACACATGTAGCTTGGGCTATTGGCAACCCGATGGTGAGCAATCCTCGTTTCGTGCGCGAACTGGATAGCAAAGCAGGAAAGCTTGATGTTGTTCTATTCCTGTGCCGCAGCGGTAAACGCTCAGTAGCGGCAGCCGAAACAGCGAGCAGGCTCGGGTACAAGAACGTGTTCAACGTTACTGAAGGATTCGAAGGCGAGATCAATTTAAAGAACGGCTGGGTTAATCGCAAATTGCCATGGGTAAAAGATTGAATGAGTAAACATGAAATTCTTCCGTTGCCCGCAGATTGGGAATTAGGGCGCGTAGTTGAAGAATTACGCGAAGTGCGTCGGCAATGGCGAGAGTCCTGTGCCCGCAACCATGAATGCGGTGGACGTGAACTACCCGCACCCGGCCCTATACGTGACATAGTTGATGGTCTGCGCGGGGCATTGTTTCCGATGCGTTTAGGGCCACCGGATCTGCGTCAGGAAAGTGAAGATTTTTACGTGGCGCATACGCTGGATAGTGCGCTGTATGCTCTGCATCAGCAAGTTTTGCTAGAGTTGAACTATACCGCGCGCCAATTGGGTCATGATCCAGATAGCAGCGTTGAGTCTCGCGCGGTGAGTATTGTTAGATCTTTGGCTGCGGCACTGCCAAAAGTGCGTAGCCTGCTGGATACTGACGTTCGCGCTGCCTACAACGGCGACCCCGCTGCTCATAGCGTGGATGAAATCCTGCTTTGCTATCCCGGCATTCAAGCGGTGATTCATCATCGGTTGGCCAATGTGCTGTATAAATTAGGTGCGCCAATGATCGCACGCATCATTGCAGAGTTAGCCCATTCCGCAACGGGCATCGATATTCATCCCGGCGCGCAAATTGGCTCTGGTTTCTTTATTGATCACGGTACAGGTGTGGTTATTGGAGAGACTGCTATTATTGGCCAAAGAGTTCGCATTTATCAGGCAGTCACGTTAGGCGCAAAACGCTTTAACGTGGGCGAGGACGGAGTGCTGGAAAAAGGTCAATTGCGCCATCCTATTCTTGAGGATGATGTTGTGGTCTATGCAGGTGCCACCATTTTAGGGCGCATTACAATAGGTAAAGGTTCAAGCATCGGCGGCAATGTCTGGCTCACCCGAAGTGTGCCACCGGGTAGCGTTATTACCCAAGCCAGCTCTCATCACGAACTAATGGAAGGTAAATCATGACCATCCAGGAATTCGCTCATGTGCTTCGCCAATTACGCGAAGAGCGTGGTTGGTCACAAGAGCAATTGGCTGAGCGTGCCGATCTCAATCGATCCTATTTAGGCGAGGTTGAGCGGGGTAATGCGGTACCTTCTATCATAACCGTTTCAAAGTTGGCTAGAGCTCTGGATATACAAACGTCCAGCTTAATTGCCCGCTGCGAGCATATCTAAATAAACCAACTCTATTTTTTCAAATCGAATTGGCGTCTATAGCATGTTGAAGACAGCTAAGTCTTGCCCGAGAATCGTTTAGCTTTTTTTCATATAACTTTATCTGTTTTTTTCATAAGGAGTAAATCATGGCTGTAGACAGCAAAGACCAATTGGCACTAAGTGATGTCGCCGCGCGCACGCTAGCCAATGCCACCAAAACTGTACCGCAATTAGGCATCATCACGCCTCGCTGGTTGCCGCAGTTGTTAAGCTGGGTTCCGCTGGAAGCCGGTATCTACCGCGTGAACAAAGTTAAAGATGCTTCTCGTGTAACAGTTGCCTGCTCGCAACGTGACGAGCGTGAATTGCCCCAAACCTTTGTAGACTACGAAGAGTGGGGTCGTGAATACATGTTGAGTGCTGTGAATACCGTGGTTGACGTGCATACGCGCGTCTCAGACCTATACAGCAGCCCGCATAATCAAATTCGCGAACAGTTACGCCTGACCATCGAGACCGTCAAAGAGCGTCAAGAAAGTGAATTGATCAATAATAAAGAATATGGTCTGTTGACTAATGTTGCCACCACACAACGCATCAAGACACGAACAGGTGCGCCGACACCAGATGACTTGGACGAGTTGATCACCAAAGTTTGGAAAGAACCCGGCTTCTTTCTGGCTCATCCGTTAGCTATCGCAGCCTTCGGTCGTGAATGCACCCGTCGTGGCGTGCCTCCGCCAACTGTTACTATTTCCGGTTCGCCGTTCTTGACATGGCGCGGAATTCCGCTGATTCCTTCGGACAAGATTCCGGTAGTCAAAGGCAAGACCAGCATTATTCTGCTGCGTACCGGCGAAAGCCGTCAGGGCGTGGTTGGTTTGTATCAGCCCAATCTGCCGGGCGAACAAAGCATGGGCTTGTCCGTACGCTTCATGGGAATAGATCGTAAGGCTATTGCGTCTTACCTGATCTCGCTGTATTGCTCACTTGCTGTACTGACTGACGACGCACTTGCCGTGCTCGATGACGTCGAAGTGGGTAAGTATCATGAGTACAAGTAATCTGAATATTCCAGACATCAGTTCGGCCAATATCCCGGTACACGCTGATGTTGCCGCGCTGGCGGGCGGTCAAAACTTTGCACCCGATGTCGCAATGATCGAGCGTATTGCGAACGAGCTATTTTCAGGAGTTCCTGGCAAGTTGGCTGCGTATTCACCTTCCTTGGGGTCTTCGATGCCACCGCGAAATAATGATCTGGCTTTTCCGCTAACGGGTGGAGATCCACTGGATCTGCATTTGGATACACCTCACACTCACTCACCGCAGTTGCCGGTGACAAATGCTTGGGCACCCGGTGCTGATTTCGCGGTGGCTCCGAATCTGGATGCCAGCGGTTACCCGGGTGAAGATGTGCTGCGCGACTTGCTGAAAGACAATGCAAAAGATCATCCGAAGATGACGGGTGCGACCTTGTATTTTCTGGATGAGGCCGCACGCTTTAATCGTAACCCGTCTCAAGCCGGCATTCCGCAAACGGCTTCTGTAGGGCACGCTCAATCTGCGGCAGGACAAGTGCCAACGTCAGCCCATCCGCCATTTGATGTGCTATCCGTGCGTCGCGATTTCCCCATCTTGAAAGAGTTGGTGAATGGGCGTCCGCTGGCCTGGCTGGACAATGCCGCTACTACGCAAAAGCCTCAGTCGGTGATTGATCGCTTGTCGTATTTCTATGAGCACGAGAACTCGAATATCCATCGCGCGGCACATGAAATAGCAGCCCGTGCCACCGATGCGTATGAAGGCGCGCGTGACAAGATCGCTGACTTTCTCAATGCCAGTTCCAGTAAGGAAATCGTATTTGTACGCGGCACTACGGAAGCAATCAATCTGGTGGCAAAAAGCTGGGGCAAAAAACATATCGGCAAAGATGACGAGATTCTCATTACACATCTGGAGCATCACGCTAATATCGTGCCTTGGCAAATGTTGTGTGCCGAAACGGGTGCAAAGCTTCGTGTTGCTCCGGTAGATGAGGACGGTCAAGTGTTGCTGGAAGAATATGAACGCTTGCTCAATTCCCGCACCAAGCTGGTGTCGTTCACACAAGTGTCCAATGCGCTTGGCACAGTAACACCCGCCAAGCAGATGATTGAAATGGCCCATCGTTACGGTGCTCGCGTGTTGCTGGATGGCGCGCAATCGGTTTCACATATGCGTGCCGATATGCAACATCTTGATTGTGACTTCTTTGTATTTTCCGGTCACAAAGTATTCGCTCCAACCGGTATTGGCGCGTTGTACGGCAAACCGGAAGTGCTGGAAGAAATGCCGGCATGGCAAGGCGGTGGCAATATGATCGAAGATGTCACTTTCGAAAAGACCCGCTACCACCCCGCACCGGCAAAGTTTGAAGCCGGAACTGGTAACATCGCCGACGCCGTAGGGCTTGGCGCTGCTATCGACTACGTGCAAAAACTCGGTATCGACAACATTAACCGTTATGAGCATGAGTTGCTGGTATATGCAATGAAAGCTCTGGGTAGCATCCCCGGCCTGCGCTTGGTTGGCACTGCGAAAGAGAAAACCAGCGTGCTGTCTTTCGTACTGGATGGATATCAAACCAGTGAAGTCGGAGAAGCGTTGAATAAAGAAGGTATCGCTGTACGTACAGGGCACCACTGCGCACAACCAATTTTGCGCCGTTTTGGACTTGAAGCAACCGTGCGTCCGTCACTGGCTTTCTATAATACCCACGAAGAAATTGATCGTTTGGTAGGCGTAGTTAGACAGTTGTCGAGAAAATAGGATTGTAGTTTACGTTTGTGTAAAGCCCCGGCAGATTCTGTCGGGGCTTTTACTTTGAAATATCAACTTTGCTGCAAACGCTGGGCTTCGCCCCAAAATATTTATCTGCCTTTAAAGCAATATTTTCCATCCGATTAGGACATAGCGTTCCAGCACAAACAGCACCGCGAATACCAATACCAAAATGACAACAAAGCGGACTACGTTCCATGCGAAGCGTAAATATGTGTGCTTGCGGGTTAGCAGAAACATACCACCGGAAAGGACAATGATGAGTGCTGCAAGTACCAATAGCAAGCGGAGTACTAGCATATCAGGCCGTCTGGGCTAAACAGCTTGCAGTTGTAATCGGGAAAAGTCAGGCGCTTCTTCAGGGGAGTCAAACGTGGTGAACTCCCATGCGCCCTGATCAGCCAACAAAGCCCGGCACAAGGCGTTGTTCAACGCATGTCCGGATTTGTAACCGGAGAATGCGCCTATCAGTGAATGTCCGAGCAAATATAGGTCGCCAATAGCATCGAGCATTTTGTGTTTGACGAATTCGTCTTCAAAGCGTAGCCCATCCGGGTTGATGACGCGATACTCATCCATCACGATTGCGTTATCAAGACTCCCGCCCAAGCCCAAGCCTTGCGAGCGCATATATTCTACTTCCTGCATAAAACCGAAGGTGCGTGCGCGACTCACTTCTTTGACATAAGACTGCGTACCTAAATCAACCGTCACGCTTTGTTTGGTATTGGCAATAACAGGGTGTGTGAAATTGATGGTAAAACTTAGCTTATATCCTTCAAATGGTTCAAATCGAACCCATTTATCGCCATCTTTAACTTCCACCGTTTTTTTGATCCGAATGAATTTTTTTGCAGCCGATTGCTCAATAATTCCAGCCGACTGTATCAGAAAAATAAAAGTGCCGGCACTTCCGTCCATAATCGGCAACTCAGAACTGCTCAACTCGACAAGCGCATTATCGATCCCCAATCCGGCAAGCGCCGACATCAGATGCTCGACTGTTGCCACCCTCGCACCATGCGCTTCCAGACATGTTGAAAGCCGTGTATCGTGAACCGAGTACGCTTCGGCCTGTATGTCTACCGGCTGAGGCAGATCAATACGGCGAAATACGATGCCGCTATTGACGGGCGCGGGACGCAAAGTCAGATAGACTTTCTCGCCTGTATGCAGACCCACCCCAGTTGCTTGCACCATCGTCTTCAACGTGCGCTGCTTAACCATTTTTCTTCCCGAGTTCAGACAAATTCGTAGCGTAGTTTACCATAGCAGGTCAAGTCTCGCCGACCATGCCACCTCTAATACGACGGTCAATTCATTCAGTCAGCCTGTTTACGCAGGAATGACGGGATGTCCAAAGTGTCCACACCAGACTGTTTCATTGCTTCTACCGTAGCCGCATGATGACGTGCAGTTCGTATCACCGCGGGCATTTCCAACTCGCGATAGTCGACACTTGGAAGGTCATGCGTGCCGGTACGCAGTTGCGCCTGCGGAACCAGTACCGGTTTTGATTGTTTGTTTCTCGGAGAGCCCAGGCCTGTTGCGACAATAGTCACGCGCAGCTCATCACCCATAGTCTCATCGAATACCGACCCTACAATCACGGTCGCTTCTGTTGCCGCAAATTGGAAGCAATTCATGACTTCATGCAACTCTTCCAAAGTCAGCGTGCTGCTTGAGGTGATATTTACCAGCACACCGCGTGCCCCGGACAGATCGACATCTTCCAGCAAGGGGCTGGCAATTGCCTGCTCGGCTGCCTTTTTGGCGCGATTTTCTCCAGTGGCCGTGGCTGCACCCATCATTGCCATGCCATTCTCGGACATCAGTGTACATACGTCGGCGAAATCCACGTTGACCATACCCGGTACGTTAATGACTTCGGCAATACCGGCAACCGCACCCTGCAATACACCATTCGCCGCCTTAAACGCAGCGGGAAGCGTTGTTTTTCCACCCAATACTTCCATCAACTTTGCATTTGGCACAATGATGAGTGAGTCGACATAAATTGCCAACTCCTCAATACCGGTTTGAGCCAAACTCATGCGCTTACCTTCAAATACGAACGGTTTGGTCACAACGGCAACGGTTAAAATACCCAATTCCTTTGCCACTTGCGCCACTACCGGCGCTGCACCAGTACCCGTTCCACCACCCATCCCTGCGGTGATAAAAACCATATTCGCACCTTGAATTATTTCGGCAATACGTTCGCGATCTTCTTCTGCTGCTGCCTGGCCAATCTCCGGCTTGGCACCGGCCCCCAGCCCTTTGGTCAGCGTTGAACCAATTTGCAACTGCGTGCGCGCCTTGCTGCGTTTGAGGGCTTGTGCATCCGTATTAATGGTGATGAACTCAACGCCCTGCACCCCTTGTTCGATCATGTGGTCGACAGCATTGCCACCGCAGCCACCAACACCGATCACTTTGATTACTGCGCCTTGCGGCTGTGATTCCATTAGTTCAAACATTTTTTTCTCCTTATCAAATTGCAAATCAAAACCCTAAACCTCAACACCCGAAATTAACACTGTATTTCATTTCAGCCCGCACTGAAACGACAACTTAAAACGTGCCATGAAACCATTCTTTCATTCGAGCCATCACATCTTTAAATGAACTCGATTGCATACGCGCCACTTGATTCTTTTGCTCCTGCTCCAATCCATACAGCAACAAACCCACGCCTGTCGCAAAGCGCGGCGTCTTCACCACATCCGATAGTCCGCCAACATATCGCGGCAAGCCCAGGCGTACCGGCATATGAAAAATTTCTTCGCCCAGCTCTACCATGCCTTGCATGGCACTACTGCCGCCTGTAAGCACGATGCCGGATGACAATAAATCTTCGAAGCCACTGCGCCGCAATTCTGTTTGCACCAGCGAATACAACTCTTCCACGCGCGGCTCGATCACTTCTGCCAGAGTTTGGCGCGACAACATTCGTGCCCCGCGTTCGCCAACCCCGGGCACCTCGATTGCCGCGTCTTCAGCCAGTTGGCGTAGCGCGCAACCATGTTTAATTTTGATGTCTTCAGCATCCTTAGTGGGCGTGCGCAACGCCATCGCGATGTCGTTGGTAATCTGATCACCGGCAATTGGAATCACTGCGGTGTGGCGAATCGCGCCACCGGTAAACACCGCCACATCAGTAGTTCCTCCGCCTATATCGACAAGGCAGACACCCAGATCTTTTTCATCATCTGCCAGCACCGCTCTGCTCGATGCCAGCGGTTGCAAAATCATGTGTTTTACTTCCAGTCCGCAACGATGCACGCACTTGAGTATGTTTTGTACTGCCGCTACGGCACCTGTCACGATATGAACTTCAACTTCCAGTTTCATGCCACTCATCCCGAGCGGTTTCTTGATGCCTTCCTGTCCGTCTATACTGAATTCCTGTTCCAGGATATGCAGCATTTGCTGGTCGCCGGGCAAGCTGATCGAGCTGGCAGTTTCTACTACGCGATCAATGTCTGCCTGCGCGACTTCCTTGTCTTTTATTTTCACCATGCCGTTGGCGTTGGAACTTTTAATATGCCCGCCCGCAATGCCTGTATAGACTTCGCGTATTTTGCAGTCAGCCATTAACTCGGCTTCTTCGAGTGAGCGCTGTATGGCTGCCACCGTTGCATCGATGTTCACCACCATGCCTTTTTTCATGCCGGAAGATTCATGCATTCCTACGCCGATCACCTCCAGCGTTCCTTCCGGTTTAACCTCTGCCACGATGGTGACTATCTTCGATGTTCCGATATCCAGACCAACGATCAGGTTTTTTGTTTCTCTGCTTTTACTCATCGTAATATTCCTCTAAACCTTTTTTCCGGATATCCGGCTGGCGCGTTCCTCTGCCCCATTCGGCAGATAGGCGGCAAAGCCGTTGCGATAGCGCAAGTCAACATGTGTCACCGTGTGTGAAAGTGTGGACAGGCTGTAGGGATATACACCGACAAACCTCTCCAATCGTTGCTGCATCTGCTCGCGCCCCAACTCCAGCACCATGCCGTTGCTTAATCTCAGTTGCCATGCAAACCTCGGCGACAGGCTGATTTGAGTCACTTCCTCCTTCATCGGACGCAGCTCTTTACTAAGTTCGTCATACATACCCGCCATCTGTGCGGACGTATTCGGCTGTCCGAAAAATGCCGGCAACACCAAATCGGTTTTTTCCGTAAATACTTCCCCGTAGGTATTGACCAATCCATTCCCGTTCCAACGCGCCAATGCCTTGTGTTCTTCAAGCTGAACTTCCAGACTCCACGGGAACTTTCTGCGTACACTCACTTTGCGCACCCATGGCAAACGCTCAAATGCCGTGCGTGTCCGATTCAAGTCCACCGTAAAAAAATTTCCCTGTATCTGCTCACGCACTACTCGTTCGATCATTTCAACCGGCACATTTTTCGGAGCCTCTTGCAGTTGTATTGCGTTAAGCGGAAATACAGGCAAATGCAACACATAACGCGCCACGCCGTACAGCACCATCGCCAGACTCAATCCGAACAACAGATTGGCAATCACGCGTAGCAGTGGTGCGTTATCCCACATGTGCCGACTCCAAAATTTGCAGCACCAATTGTTCGAAACTTATACCCGCATGTCGTGCAGCCATTGGCACCAGGCTATGGTCGGTCATGCCGGGAGAGGTGTTTGCTTCCAGCAGATAAATCTTGCCGTCTTCACCGCGCAAGAAATCTACGCGCCCCCAGCCTTCACCGCCGATAATCGCAAATGCGTCTTGTGCCAGATGTTGCATTTCGCTTTCCTGCTCTTCGCTTAATCCGCACGGGCATAGGTAACGTGTGTTATTGCTCAGGTATTTTGCTTCATAGTCATAAAATTCGTTTGCCGGCTCGATCTTGATGACCGGCAGTGCGCGACCATTCAGAATCGCAACGGTATACTCGCCTCCGCTGACATAACTTTCGAAAATAACCACTTTGTCGTGTTTTGCAGCTTCTGCATACGCAACGGGTATCCCCTCCACCGTCTTTACTTTACTGATGCCGACACTGCTGCCTTCATTGGCTGGCTTTACAAATAACGGCAAATCCAGATGATCTGCCAGCGCATTCCAGTCGCTGGGGGCGGTCAAGGCTTCATACTCGGGAACAGGCAAACCCGTTGATTGCCAAATCAGCTTGGTACGCCACTTGTCCATTCCGATAGCTGAAGCCATCACGCCGCTGCCTGTATAGGGAATTCCCAGTATTTCCAATGCACCCTGCACTGTGCCATCTTCTCCGTAGCGACCATGCAGCGCGATAAAGGCGCGGTCAAACTTTTCATCTTTTAGTGCTTGCAGCGGGCGAATTGCCGGATCAAAAGCATGCGCATCAACGCCGCTCTTTTGCAGTGCGGCCAACACTGCCGAGCCGCTTTTTAAGGACACCTCGCGTTCGGCAGAACGTCCGCCAAACAGCACGGCAACTTTGCCAAATGACCTGGGATTGGTATTCACCGGTTTAGTCTGTTTTTCTGATTTACTCATGTTTCGCATGCTCGCCAATAATTTTTACTTCGGGGTGCAGGTTAATACCCGTTTGTTGCAATACTGTCGTCCGCACCTCATTAATCAAATTTTCAATATCGGTTGCTGTCGCATCGCCTGTATTGACGATAAAGTTAGCGTGTTTCTCCGACACTTGCGCTCCGCCGATACACTTGCCTTTCAGTCCGCAATTTTCGATCAGTTTTGCCGCATAATTTCCGGGCGGATTCCTAAACACCGATCCGGCATTCGGCAACTGCAAGGGTTGGCTTGCACTGCGCTTATCCATCAATCCTTTTATTTCCCGACGCGCTGCTTCGACATCACCTGTTTCAAATTTCAGCCATGCACCGGCGAAATATTCTTCTTGGAGCACCGAATTACTTTCTTCAATTCTCACCGCATGCCGATACCCAACTTCATATTCCTGCGGCAACCGCTCCAGCAATTCACCGTGACGGGTCAGCACTTGCACGCGTTCCACTTTCTGCCATGTTTCACTGCCGTAGCAGCCAGCATTCATTGCCAACATTCCGCCCAAAGTGCCGGGAATGCCGACGAAAAATTCCGCACCGCACAAATTGTTTGTAGCGGCAAATCTGGCCAGCTTTGCGCCCGGCACACCCGCCTGCGCATAGATCACGTCACCCTCCAGGTACAGTTCGCTCAATGCGCCATGCATCAATAAAACCGTTCCTTTTATGCCGCCATCGCGCACCAGTAAATTGCTCCCCAGTCCTACTGCAAACAATGGTTCATCTGCCGGAACTTGCTGCAAAAATTGTTGCATATCTGCGAGGTCAGCCGGACGATACATGCGCTGCGCCACCCCGCCGGCACGCCAACTTGTATGGCGACTCATTGGCACGTCGTAACGCATTTCGCCGCGCAAACTTTCACTCATAAACTGTGTCGGCTCGTTCATGTTCATTTTTGCGCCAACTGTTTCACAAGATTGGGGACGCTACCAATGGAGCCGGCACCCATGGTCAATACCACATCACCGTCTTGCGCCATTTGTAATATCGTTTGCGGCATATCGCCGATTTTTTCTACAAACACGGCTTGTTTCTGCCCTGCAACGCGCAAGGCGTGCATCAATGCGCGGCCGTCTACTGCAACAATGGGCGCTTCTCCTGCCGCATAGACTTCCGCCAACGCCAGCGCATCAACGCCTGACAGTACTTTCACGAAATCTTCAAACAGATCGCGGGTCCGGGTAAAACGATGCGGCTGAAAGGACAGCAGCAAGCGTTTGTCTGGGAAAGCTCCGCGCACTGCGGCTATGGTCGCTTTCATCTCTGCCGGATGATGTCCGTAATCGTCAATTAGCGTAAAGCTACCTCCCTCCGGCAAAGATATCTCGCCATATCGTTGCATGCGCCGACCCACGCCCTCAAACTCGGACAGAGCGGCAATAATCGCTGACGGAGCCACGCCAACTTCCAGACCGACGGCTATGGCAGCCAACGCATTGAGGACGTTGTGTAGCCCTGCCAGATTAAGTGTAATGTCCAAATCAATTGGCACACGGTTGTGACGGCAGAGCGCGGTAAAGAGCATCTTGCCGCTTTCGTGACGCACGTTTATCGCTCGAATCTGCGCATCTTCACCGAAACCGTAAGTGGTTATCGGCTTACTGATACGCGGCAGAATGTCGCGCACATTGGCATCGTCCACGCACAATATGGCGCGGCCATAAAACGGCAAGCGCTCGATAAAATCGACAAAAGCCTGTTTCAGTTTGCCAAAGTCGTGACCATAGGTTTCCATATGATCGGCATCGATATTGGTAACCACCGCAAGTATCGGCGTGAGATACAAAAATGAAGCATCGGATTCGTCCGCTTCGGCAACGATGAACTCACCTGTGCCCAATCGGGCATTTGCACCGCTGCTATTCAGCCGCCCACCAATCACAAATGTCGGATCGTAACCTCCCTTGGCCAGTACCGTAGTCACCAGCGAAGTCGTGGTGGTCTTGCCGTGGGTTCCTGCCACGGCAATTCCCTGACGCAGACGCATTAATTCCGCCAGCATCACTGCGCGTGGTACGACCGGAATGCGCTGTTCACGCGCCGCGACCACCTCCGGATTGTCCGCTTTGACGGCGGTGGAGATCACCACGGCATCGGCATGATGCAGATTTTTTGCATCATGCCCCTGATGGATGGCCGCACCCAAAGTCTGCAAACGCTGCGTTACTGCACTTTCCGCCAAATCTGAACCACTGACCCGAAAACCGAGATTGAGCAATACCTCGGCTATTCCGTTCATCCCGGAACCGCCAATACCGACAAAATGAATATGTTTAATCTTATGTTTCATGCTTCCGCCAATTCTTTGCAAACGTCGACCACTGCCTTGGTTGCTTCAGGCTTTGCCAACTTTCGTGCTGCCTGTGCCATCACTGATAACTTTTCACGACTAAATTGGCGCAACAGTTGCGCCAATTTTTCTGCGCTTAATTCTTTTTGCGGCAATAAAATAGCGGCTCCCTGCTCGCTCAAAAATCGGGCGTTGTGTGTTTGGTGATCGTCAACCGCAAATGGAAACGGAATCAGCACACTTGCCACCCCCGCTGCCGCCAACTCGGCGATAGTGAGCGCGCCTGCACGGCAGATCACCACATCGGCTTTACCATATTGATCCGCCATTTCTTCAAGGAACGGGCGTATGTCGGCCTCAACCCCCGCTTGTGTATACAGTTGCCGCACTGCGTCGGCATGTTTTTTTCCGGTTTGATGCAACACATTTGGGCGCTCTTGCTGAGCCAATCCGGCAAGCGCCTGCGGCAGTGCTTCGTTCAACGCCTGGGCACCCAGACTTCCGCCCACCACCAGTACATTCAGTTTGCCGCTGCGTGCGCCGTAGCGAGCTTGCGGCTCTGCCAACGAAGCGATGTCACTGCGCACCGGATTCCCGCACCACAGTGTATTTTTCAACACATTAGGAAATCCGCTTAGTACCCGAGTTGCGAGTTTCGCCAGTAATTTGTTACTCATTCCCGCAATTGAATTCTGCTCATGAATGACCAACGGACGACGCAAGATCGCTGCCATTAATCCTCCCGGCATCGTGATGTACCCCCCCATTCCCAGCACCACGTCGGGGCGGTAACGGAAAATCGCATCCGCACTTTGTCCCAAAGCCCAAAACAAAGTGAAGGGCAACGTCAGCAAACGCAATACTCCTTTGCCGCGCACGCCGGAAAAATTTACCCACGCCACAGGGTAACCATGCTTGGGCACCAACTCTGCTTCCATACTATTAGGCGCTCCTAACCAAATTACTTTCCAACCTTCTGCATGCAAAGCATCGGCGACCGCCAGCCCCGGGTAAATATGCCCGCCTGTGCCGCCTGCCATAATGAGAATAGTCCGGTTCATTTAAATTCCAGAATCCTTGCCACAGAGATCACTGAGAGATATGCCGATTTCTCTGTGTGCTCTATGTTCTCTGTGGCTAAATTGTTTTTGATCTTCATATCGGCAACCCTCTTGCTGCCCTTCTATTCTCCCAATCAATGCGTAGAAGAATAGCAATCGCAACGCAGTTAACCACCACGCCGCTACCCCCAAAACTCAGGAACGGCAGCGTCAATCCTTTGGTTGGTAGCACACCCATGTTTACGCCGATGTTGATCATTGCTTGCACGCCCAACCAAACGGCAATGCCTTGCGCCACCAATGCTGCAAATAGCCTTTCTGACATCGCAGCCTGGCGTCCGATGGTAAAGGCACGCACAATAAGCCAGCCAAACAACAAAATTACCGCGCACACACCCAGCAGACCCAATTCTTCCGCAATCACGGCCAGCAAAAAATCGGTATGTGCTTCCGGCAAATAAAACAGTTTTTCCACGCTCCCACCGAGGCCGACTCCCAGCCATTCGCCACGCCCGAAAGCGATGAGTGCATGGCTGAGTTGGTATCCTTTGCCAAAGGGATCGGACCACGGGTCCATAAATCCGATAACCCGCTGCATACGGTATTCAGAAGATAAAATCAGCGCTGCGAATGCCAGCGGCAATAGCACAACCAGTCCGCCAAATATTTTCAGATTGAATCCGCTCAACCACAATGTGCACATCGCAATCGCGCAGATCACCACGAATGCCCCCATATCCGGCTCCAACAGTAATAGTGCCCCGACCATCGCCATTACTGCAAACATCGGCAGAAACGGTTGCAATAAATGATCTTTTATCGCACCTTTGCGTACGGCATAATCGGCGGCATATAACACCGCGAAAAGTTTCATCAATTCCGACGGCTGCAGGTTAACTATAAATAGTGACAGCCAGCGACGACTCCCGTTAACTGATCTTCCCACGCCCGGGATTAATACCAGCAGCAGCAGGACAACACCAAACAAAAACAGATACGGAGCAAATTTTTGCCAGGTTTGTGTCGGCACCTGAAATACCACCACTCCGGCAGTGAGTCCGACCAATATAAATAGTCCGTGGCGCACCAAATAATAGGTCGGCTGGTAGCTGGTGAATTTGCCTGCTTCTGCCGTTGCAATCGAAGCGGAATACACCATCACCAACCCTATCGACAACAGACCCGCAATGATCCAGGTCAACACGGTGTCGTAGTCCGCCATCACACGGCGCGGGTTACTTATGTTGACGTTAGTCACGATACTTCGGCCTCTAGTTCTTTCACTGCTGCAATAAATACTTCCGCGCGGTGCGCGTAATTTTTGAACATGTCGAAACTTGCGCAAGCCGGTGACATCAGCACCGCATCTCCCTCCAACGCTTCGGCTGCACTAATACGCACTGCGTCCCGCATATCTCGCGCCATCAGCAGCGGTACACCGGTTTCTTTCAGCGCGTCGGCAATTTTTGCCGCGTCTCTGCCGAGCAGAACGGCCACTCGTGCGTGTTGCGTTACTACTTTTTGCAGCGGCGAGAAATCCTGCCCTTTCCCGTCACCGCCAAGTATGACCACCGCCGTCCGTCCCAACCCGTTCAGGGCCGCCACTGTCGCCCCCACGTTGGTACCCTTGGAGTCGTCGTAGTAAGTCACACCATTTATCTCCGCAACTTTTTCCACGCGGTGCGGCAATCCCTTGAATGCCCGCAATGCGTTCAGCAACGGCGGCATGGGCAACCCAACCGCACGGCACAGGGAAATCGCCGCCAGTGCGTTGGCAATATTGTGCAGACCTTCCACTTGCAATTCGACTGCATTCATCAGGCGGCGCGAGCCCTCTAGCAGCCAGATTCCATCGGCATCGCGTTCGATGCCCAGATCGTGTTTGCTCAAGGGTGGCGTTTCCAATCCAAAGCTCTGGATTAGGCGTTCACGCAATCCCATCGCCATACTTTCGGGATCATCACGATTCAATACCTGTACGTTGCCGCGCCCGTCACATCTGAATATGCGCGCCTTCGCTGCTATATATCCGGCCATATCCGCATAACGATCCAAATGATCTTCGCTGATATTGAGTACCGTGGCTGCCTGTGCATTCAAGCAGTACGTCGTTTCCAACTGAAAGCTGGAAAGCTCCAATACCCACACGTCAGGTTGTTTTCCTTTACGCTGAATCACGACATCAAGTACTGCTGGTGAAATATTTCCCGCCACCTCGGTATCCAATCCGGCCGCTCGGCACATTGCCCCCACCATGCTGGTAACGGTGGTTTTGCCATTCGCTCCAGTTATAGCAATTACTTTTGGCTGATTTTCTTTGGGTAGCGACTGTGCGAATAACTCAATATCACCCACCACCGGAATCCCTCTCGCCAGTGCTTTTTGCACCAGAGGATCAGCCATAGGGATACCCGGGCTGATCGCGACCAGCTCAATTCCTTCCAGCAATTCACTCCGAAATATTCCACAACGCACTTCAACTTGAGGGAAATTTGCCTGCACACTGGCCAAAGAGGGCGGCGCATTCCGGCTATCCGCTACGCGCACTTGTGCTTTATGCACCAGCATCCAGCGCACAAGTGACAACCCGGTCTCACCAAGACCCAGAACCAGAACTTTTTTGTTTGCCAAATTGTTCATAGCACCCCCTTAAGTCAGTCGTTAGTTACATCAAACCCGCGCAGCAGACTCCACCAACTAATAACTGGCAACTTGTCTTCATCTCAATTTCAGCGTTGCAAGTCCGACAAGCACTAGCAGCATCGTAATAATCCAGAAACGCACTACAACTTGTGTTTCCTTCCAGCCTTTTTGTTCAAAATGGTGGTGCAGCGGCGCCATCAAAAATATGCGTTTGCCCTGCCCGTATCTTTTCTTGGTATATTTGAAGTACGACACCTGCAACATCACCGAGATCGCTTCAACCACGAATACGCCCCCCATGATGAACAACACGATCTCTTGCCTTACGATCACGGCAACCGTACCTAGTGCCGCACCCAATGCCAGCGCGCCGACATCGCCCATGAACACTTCGGCGGGGTAAGCGTTGAACCACAGAAATGCCAGGCCCGCGCCTGCAATAGCTGCACAGAACACGGCCAGCTCTCCTGCTCCGGGAATATGCGGAACCCCCAGATATTTTGCGAACACAGCATGCCCGGCAACGTAAGAAAATACTGCCAGCGCGCTTGCCACCATCACAGTGGGCATAATGGCAAGTCCATCCAATCCGTCCGTCAGATTCACCGCATTGCTGCTACCGACGATAACCAAGTAAATCACTACGACGAACCCAATCACACCCAGTGGAATAACGGCATGTTTAAAGAAGGGCAAGATCAATTCAGTGTGTGCGGGCAAAGTTGCGTGTGTCCACAAGAATATGCCTACCGCCAAAGCTATCAATGATTGCCAGAACATTTTTGCCCTGGCTGACAGGCCGTCTGAATTGCGATGCACCACCTTGCGATAATCGTCTACCCAACCGATGGAGCCGACGCCCAGGGTGGTCAGCAGTACCACCCATATGTATGGATTGGTCAGGTCACCCCACAATAATGTGGTGATCGCGACAGAAGTTAAAATCAGCGCGCCTCCCATGGTAGGCGTGCCTGCTTTAATCAGATGAGATTGCGGGCCGTCACTGCGCACAGTTTGACCAATCTTCATCTGTGCCAACTTGCGGATCATTGTCGGGCCAACCAGAAACGAAATAAACAATGCAGTCATTGCCGCAAGCACTGCACGCAGGGTGATGTAATTGAACACGCTGAATGTTCTAACATCTTGTGAAATCCAATGGGCCAAGGCCAATAACATTTTTCCCCCTTATTGCAACGCGGTGCAATGTTGCACCACCCGCTCCATTTTCATAAATCGCGAGCCCTTCACCAGCACAATGCTGTCGGCATCCAAATTTTGCACCAGCGTTGACAGCAGATCTTCCAGACTTTTGAAATGAGTTGCACCCTCACCGAACTCATCCACCGCATAGGTGCTTAAATCACCCAGCGCCAGCAATTTCTGAATTCCCAGGTTGCGTGCTTCTGCACCAATTTCCGCATGGAAATGCGGCGCATCCGCACCCAACTCGCCCATATCACCCAAGACCAATATCGTTTTTTTGCCCTGCGTTTGCGCCAGTACTTTCATCGCCGCCAGCAACGATGCCGGATTCGCGTTATAGGTATCGTCAATCAGCACTGCGCCGCGCAATGCAATCTTGCGTTGTAAACGCCCGGCGACTCCGCCAAAATTGCTCAGCCCTTTTGCAATTGCAGCCAATGGTATATTCAATGCAATCGCAGCCGCAGTAGCGGCAAGCGCGTTGCGCACGTTATGCACACCGGGTACTTGAAGTTCAACGCTGAATTGTCCAAGTTCAGTTTCTGCTTCTACAATTGCGCCGAATCCCTGTGTGCGCCATGTTGCATGTATGTCGGCGCGGGACTCCAGACCAAATCCAATAACTCGATGAGCGCCTGCAATCTCACGCCATATCGGTGCAAACTCGTCGTCTGCATTTATTATTGCCACACCCTGCCGCGACAACCCGGCGAATATTTCACCTTTAGCGCGAGCTACTGCTTCAACGCTTCCCAATCCGGCCAGATGAGCGCTGGTTGCATTGTTTAACAACACCATGTCAGGACTCGCGAGTCTGGTCAGATAATCAATTTCGCCGGGATGGTTCATGCCCATTTCGATCACCGCGTAGCGATGTGATGAGCGCAATTTAAGCAGTGTAAGCGGCATGCCGATATCGTTATTTAAATTGCCTTTGGTAACCAGCACTGCTTCCGTATCACCCGCGTATTCCCGCAAGATGCTTCCCAGCATTTCTTTCACTGTAGTCTTGCCGTTGCTTCCTGTTATCCCAACCAACGGAATATCAAATTGCTTGCGCCAGTACGCTGCCAATTGACCAAGTGCCAAGCGCGTGTCTTCGACCAGCAACAACGGGCATGGCGTTGCCTCGCCATGAGTTACCGCCTTGCGGTGATAACTCACTTTATTCACGAGCGCTGCTACCGCGCCGCTTTCTACCGCGCCGGATACATATTCGCCACCATCAAAACGCTCTCCTTGCAGTGCCAGAAACAAATCACCCCGGCTAATCGCCCTGCTGTCGGTCGACACCGCACTAAATCGCACATCCTGTCCGATGACAGTACCGCCTAAAACTTTTGCCGCCTGCGATAGAAGCATCATGTCGTGATCCATTCCGGATGATTTATGGCCGGAGCCCAAACGCTCAACGCACGACGCACAACTTCACTGTCACTAAAAGGCTGTTTCACACCGTTTATTTCCTGATAATCCTCATGCCCCTTGCCGGCGACCAATACGGTATCAATTGCACGCGCTATCCCCACGGCTCGCGTGATAGCAAGCGCCCGATCTTCGATAACCTTGTGCTCCCCCTCCACACCAAACAGAATCGCGTCGATTATCGCCTTTGGACTTTCAGTGCGGGGATTGTCGCTGGTGATGATGCATTCATCCGCAAGTTTGGAAGCTACAGCTCCCATCATGGGCCGCTTACCTCGATCACGGTCTCCTCCGCAACCGAAAACACAAATTACTTTACCGCCTTCGGGTCGGGTTACTTCAGTCAGTGTTTGTAGAACTTTTTCCAGCGCATCCGGTGTGTGCGCATAGTCAACCACAACTGTCGGCTTGTCCTTCCCGCCCAGCGTTTGCATTCGTCCAGCCACAGCTCTTTGCTGTTCCAATTCCCGCACCGCATCGGACAAATCAACTCCGCTTACCAACAAAACCGCTAGGACTCCAAGCAGGTTTGATGCATTAAAGCGCCCGATTAGCCGGCTTTGCATTCCGGTTCTGCCCCAACTTGAATGAATATTTATACTCATTCCTTGCGCATTCATCTCAAGATCGTCTCCAAATACCATCCGAATGCCGAGTCGTTCTGCCAGGCGTAATGCCTCATTGTTTAAGCCATAGCCAACTACTTCGACTTCTGAATCACGCAAGCTCTCAGCGAGCTCGGCACCGAATACATCATCCAGATTCACCACAGCAAATTTAAGCTGCGCCCAGTCAAACAGTTTTCGCTTGGCTAATGCATAACTATGCATATCACCATGAAAATCCAGATGATCCCGGCTCAAGTTCGTCAGCAATGCCACATCGTAATGCACGGCATTCACACGCCCCTGTGCCAAAGCATGCGAAGACACTTCCATTGCGACCGTTTGCACGCCTATCTCTGCATACTCAGCCAGCAATCCCTGCACGCTGATTGCTTCGGGTGTTGTATTTACTGTTGGCCGCAGTGCGTTCGGCAGTCCGTTGCCAATTGTGCCGAGCAATGCACTTTTGCGCCCCAGTTCATTCAACGTTCGCGCAATCCAATGACTGCAAGTTGTTTTGCCATTTGTGCCGGTTACCCCCACCATCCACATTTTTCGAGAAGGTTCGTCATACACAAAATTGGCAATCTCGCCCGATTGTGCCCGCAAATTTTCAACCGGCAAATTCGGCACTTGCCAAGACTCGTCCCAAACAAACTTATTGGCTTCCCATATCACTGCGTTTGCGCCATGTTCAATCGCCTGCGCTATGAAATTACGCCCATCGGATTGCCCCCCCGGATACGCCACAAACGTGTCACCCGGTTTAACACAACGGCTATCCGAAACCAGATGTTTAATTTTCACACCCAGCGAAGCCAGCATTTCAGGAAGAAATCCGGTCATACTTCCTCCCGAACGAAATCTGCCGGTTTCGGCTGCAACACATTATTCAGCGGTGCATCGTTCGGCACGTTAAGCAAACGTAAAGCCGCCCCCATGACATTGCTGAATGCGGGCGCTGCAACCTGCCCCCCGTAATATTCCGCGCCGCTGGGTTCATTAATCATCACTGCCACAATCAGGCGAGGATTTGAGGCTGGCGCCATTCCAACAAATGAGGCCACATAGCGATCTACATAATGGCCGCCCTCAAGCTTATGCGCGGTGCCCGTTTTTCCTGCGACCCGATAACCGACAATCTGGGCCAATGGCGCAGTTCCGCCCGGCTTGACTACCAGTTCGAGCATATCTCTCACTTCTCGCGCAGTTGTAGCTGAAAATACTTTTGACCCCGCTGTTGAGGCGTCTTGCTTTATCAAAGTAACCGGCCTTAATTCGCCGTCGTTGGCGAAAACCGTATACGCCCGTGCAAGCTGAAGCAGATTTACCGATATCCCGTTTCCATACGACATGGTGGCCTGCTCAATGGGCTTCCATTTATTGAAATCGCGCAAGCGGCCTGCCGCCTCTCCCGGAAATTCGCAGCCTGTTGATGCACCAAAACCGTCCTCGTTCAAACTATGCCAGAACTGTTCCGGCTTCATGGTCAATGCGATTTTTGATGCCCCGACATTGCTGGATTTCTGGATTACTTGAGCCACTGTAAGAAAAGCTTCCGGATGAGTGTCGTGTATTTTACGCCCGCCCACTTCATACATTCCGTGCTCTGTATTTATTATTGTTTCGGGTTTTATTTTTCCCAGCTCCAATGCTGCTGCTACCGTAAACGGCTTCATGGTCGATCCGGGTTCGAACAGATCGGTCAGCACATGGTTACGGAGTACCGCCGAGTTTGGCTTTTCTCTATTATTGGGGTTGTAACTCGGCCAATTCGCCATCGCCAATATTTCACCGCTGCGCGCATCCAGCACTACAATCGAACCGGCTTTGGCTTTATGCAGTTCGACTGCCTGTTTTATTTCCCGAAATGCCAAAAACTGGATTTTGTTATCCAAACTTAACGCAACGTCGCTACCTTCCTTGGGTGCGCGCAGACTGGCGACATCTTCAACTATTTGGCCTCGCCTATCCTTGATTACGCTATGGCTACCCGCTTTTCCGCCCAATTTCGCCTGTAGCGAAAGCTCCACTCCTTCCTGCCCATTGTCATCCACATCGGTGAAACCAATCAAATGTGAAGTGACTTCCCCGCCCGGATAATAGCGGCGATATTCGCGTTTCAATGACACGCCTGCAATTCCCAGTTTAACAATTCTTTCAGCCTGATCGGGTGGCAACTGCCGTTTGAGATAGACAAAATCGTGCGCAGTGTCGGACATTCGATTTTTTAACTCGCCGGCATTCATTCCAAGTATCAGTGCCAATTGTTTGACCTGCGCCGGCGTCGCTTCAACGTCCTGCGGGCTGGCCCATATTGATTCAACTGGCGTACTGATTGCCAATGGTTCGCCATAACGATCACTGATCATGCCGCGATGGGCATTTATGTCGATCACCCTGCCGTAACGGGCATCGCCCTTTTGTTGCAGAAAATCGTTGTGAATACCCTGCAAATATACTCCGCGCACCAGCAAGCCGGCTAATCCCGCCATCAAAAATACGAACAGCAACCGCGAACGCCATGGCGGCAACGCCATTTGTCCATTCGACTGTATGCTATGTAAGTGATGCATTACGGCACCGCCTTGTTATTTTCTGTTTCGATGCGCACGAACTGTATCTGTTTGCCTTGCGGCATTTGCATCTGCAATTGTCGACTTGCGATTTTCTCTACTCTTGCCGGGAGTGCCAGCGTACTTTGTTCCAATTGCAACTGCCCCCACTCAACTTCCATCCGCTGCGCCTTGTCTTTTTCATTTTGTAACTCGACAAAATATTTGCGCGCCTTGTGCTGTGAAGTCACTACACTCAAGGCACAAATGATTGCCAACATCAGCAGGAGCAGATTTAACCTATTGGACATTCAGTCCTCCGGTATATTCGGCAACCCGCAACACCGCGCTGCGCGCGCGCGGATTAACTTCCAACTCCTGAGCCGAAGGATGGATTGCTTTGCCAACCACCCGCAATTTGGCCTGGGGAATATCTGCCGCACGGATAGGCAAATTTCGCGGAAGATGGTCAGCCTGTGCCATGTCGCGCATGAAACGTTTAACGATGCGATCCTCGAGAGAATGAAAACTAATCACGACCATTCGTCCGCCCACCTTTAGGTTACCCATACATTGCGGCAATACGCTCTCGAGTTCTTCGAGTTCGCGGTTGATATAAATCCGTATAGCCTGAAAGGTCCGCGTCGCCGGATTTTTCCCGGGTTCACGGGAGTACACATTTTGCGCGACGACTTCGCCAAGTTGCCGCGTAGTGGTGATGGGACTTTCTTTGCGCGAAGCAACAAGCGCTCTTGCAATCTTCCTAGCAAACCGTTCTTCGCCGTAGTCACTAATCACCTCCGCCAATAATCCTTCGTCAACTGTCGCCAACCACTGTGCGGCAGTTTCTCCCCTGCTCGTATCCATGCGCATATCCAGCGGCGCATCAAAACGAAAACTAAATCCCCGTTGTGCATCGTCCAGTTGCGGCGACGACACACCCAAGTCCAACAGCACACCATCTACTTTCTCAATACCCTGTTCGCGCATAACGCCGCTCATACGCTCAAACCCGCTATGCACTATCCTGAAGCGCGAATCGCTGATCTCCCGCGCAGACGCCACGGCGACCGGATCTTTGTCCATTGCAAGCAAACTTCCGCGCGCACCCAGTTTTTCCAGAATCAATCGGCTGTGTCCGCCGCGGCCGAAAGTTCCATCCACATAAATTCCGTCCGGTTTGATCTGTAACGCATCCACTGCTTCATTCAACAAGACGGTCGCGTGAACCAATTCCCGGTTCAAAGCGTGAAGCCCTCCAATTCAGGGGGCAAATCTCCTTCAGTGAATCCCGACATTTTTTCGTTTTGCACCTGCCAGCGCGATTCGTCCCACAACTCAAATTTATTTCCCTGCCCGACAAACATCACTCGTTTATCAAGCACTGCATAATTACGTAAAGTTGCCGAGACCAGCACTCGGCCTGCGGCATCCATCACCACATCTTCCGCATGACCAACCAAAAAGCGCTGCAATGCACGGATGCGCGGATTGAAAGCGGAAAGCTGCATTAATTTTTCACGAATCGGAGTCCATTCGGGTTGGGGATAAAGCAGCAGGCAACCGTCTGCATCGGCAGTCAGCACCAACTGGCCCTCGCAATGCGCAAGCAACATATCGCGATGCCGGGCCGGTATCGCGAATCGCCCCTTGCTGTCCAGATTTAGTTGCGCTGCTCCCTGAAACATTAGCCAAGCCCCAATTCATTACCCCACAAAAACCCACTTTCCACCACTCTGCGCCACTATATTGAAAAAAATACCGACGGTCAAGCCCAAAAATAGATTTTTTCTTTTCGGGACAATGAGTTAGCGCATCTAGTTAATGCAAAATAAATATTCTTTAAAAGCAATGGATTGCAGCATTAAGCTAAAGTCGTTTGTCACGAATGCTTTTATTGAAGAGAATTTTGAGTTCGCGTTGGTGTTAGAAATAAAGTCAGTAACAGTTTAATGAAGTCCATAAGAGTCCGAATTTCATAAAAGCTGTTTCCCGCAAGTTATGCCTCACAATTGGGATTTACAAAATGGGTACGCATTGCAGCTCTGTTGGCTGATGGCTCATAATACGGGTATTAAGAAACACTGAAACTTTATTTATGAGCGGAAACTTATTTATCATCAGCGCACCTTCCGGAGCCGGAAAAACTAGTCTGGTCGCAGCATTGCTGAAACACAACGCACAAATCGCGCTATCCGTTTCTTACACGACTCGCGCTCCCCGCCCCGGCGAGATCAATGGCGTTAATTATCACTTTGTCTCCCGCGAAAAATTCCTGGAAATGGCGCAGCATGGTGACTTCCTTGAAAGTGCTGAAGTTTATGGCAATCTCTACGGCACATCTCAGTCCTGGATCAGCCAGGAGATCGCGAAAGGTCGCGACATTCTGCTAGAGATCGACTGGCAAGGAGCGGCTCAGGTTCGCAGCAAGTTCCCTGCCAGCGTAGGAGTCTTTATTCTGCCGCCTTCCCTTGCCGCCCTTGAGTTGCGGCTTAAAGGCCGAAATCAGGATAGCATCGAGGTCATTACCAAACGCTTGCAGGCGGCGCGAGAAGACATATCGCATGTCGCGGAGTTCGACTATGTTATTATTAACGACAAGCTGGACGAAGCATTGCATCAACTCAATGCCGTCGTGATCGCTGCCGGTGTTACTCGCAACCGACAGCTCAAGCGTCAATCAGAACTCATTAACCAGTTACAGAAATAGGAGAACCCCATGGCTCGTATCACCGTTGAAGACTGCATGAAATATATTCCCAATCGTTTTGAACTTACACTGGCCGCCGCATATCGCGCCCGCCAACTGGCCAATGGTGCCAGCCATCTGAGCGACGACAGCAAAGACAAACCCACTGTCGCCGCTTTGCGTGAAATCAGTGACGGCAAAGTCGGTATCGAAATATTGAACCGCGGTATGGCTTAAAGCCCGGAACATTCATTTCAACCAATTATTCTTGCGGGATGGCGATTGCGATCCCGCACTGAAGTTACAGTTTTCTTGCCGCAGGGCTTGCTCACTCCAGACAATTGTTTTCCGGAGTCATCTTTATGACCCAACTTGATGCCGAAGCGTTAATCCAAGAGGCTAGCGCTTATCTGAAGCCGGAGGATGTTGCTACAGTTAAAAGCGCGCTTGAGTTCAGCGCTACAGCTCATCAGGGGCAAGTTCGACAATCCGGCGCCCCCTACGTCACACACCCTATTGCTGTTGCCCGAATTCTTACCCAACTGCATATGGATACGCAGGCAATAGTTGCAGCACTGTTGCACGATGTCGTGGAAGATACCGCCATTCCCGTTGAAGATGTTGCCGCCAAATTTGGCAAGCCTGTTGCCGAAATGGTGGAAGGATTAAGCAAGCTGGACAAGCTTCAGTTTGAAACACTGGCCGATGCCCAGGCCGAGAATTTTCGCAAGATGTTAATGGCTATGGCGCGGGATGTGCGCGTCATTTTAATCAAGCTTGCCGACCGCCTGCACAATATGCGCACCCTGTCCGCTGTATCACCGGAAAAAAGCCAGCGCATTGCCCGTGAGACCATGGAAATCTACGCCCCTATCGCCAACCGTCTGGGGCTGAACACCATTTTTCAAGAGTTGCAAGATCTGTGCTTCATGCACCTTCATCCAAACCGTTATTCGGTTTTGTCAAAGGCGTTAAAAGTTGCCCGCGGAAACCGGCGTGAAGTTGTAGGTAAAATTCTCGACGCAATTAAACAGCGGCTTGAAGATAACCATATCAAAGCAGAAGTTAAGGGGCGCGAAAAGCATCTCTACGGAATTTATGAAAAGATGCAATCCAAATCACTGGCATTTTCGCAAGTGCTGGACATATACGGCTTCCGTGTATTGGTTGATGATATACCGTCATGCTATCTTGCACTGGGGGCATTGCACAGTCTTTACAAACCTTTTCCCGGCAAGTTTAAAGACTACATCGCCATACCCAAAGCAAATGGTTATCAGTCTCTTCATACTGCCCTGTTCGGCCCCTTTGGAACACCCATCGAGGTGCAAATTCGGACGATCGAAATGAACAGAATCGCCGAAGCCGGTCTTGCTTCGCATTGGCTTTACAAAACATCCAAGACACCTATCAATGAACTGCACAAGAAGACACACCAGTGGCTGCAAAGCCTTTTGGAAAGTTTGTCCCAAAGCGGCGATTCGGTCGAGTTTCTGGAACATCTCAAAATCGATTTATTCCCCGATGAGGTTTACGTTTTTTCGCCCCACGGAAAAATTTTTGCCTTGCCCCGGGGAGCAACCGCTGTTGATTTCGCCTACAGTGTTCACACCGACATTGGAAATCGTTGCGTAGCCGTCAAAGTTAATTTTGAGTTGGTACCACTGCGCACCGAGTTGAAAAACGGCGACCGCGTTGAAATCATAACTGCGCCTCATGCTCATCCCAATCCTGCCTGGTTAAGTTATGTGGTCACCAGTCGTGCCCGTAGCGAGATACGCCACTCGCTCAAAACCATGCATCTGGACGAGTCAGCCAATCTCGGTGAACGCCTACTGGGTCAAGCACTCACTTCTCTCGGAATGAAACCCCAGGATGTTCCGGAAACATACTGGGAAAAACTTCTTAAAGAAACGGGTGCCAAATCGAGGCAGGAGATTTTTGCCGATATCGGGCTTGGGCGCAGATTAAACATGGTCATCGCCCGTCAACTGGCACGAGTGGGAGAAACAGCCGGTCAAGCCCACAATAGCTCAAGCGGGGTCGTCACAATACTCGGCAACGAAGGCATGGCAATGCAATTTGCAAAGTGTTGTCGCCCTATACCCGGTGATCCCATCATTGGCGTTATCAGACCGGGACAAGGACTCATAGTCCATACTCACGATTGCCCCACATTGCGAAAAGGAAAGACAAGCACCGAAGAGTGGCTGGATGTTGCGTGGGATACAAATCTCAACAAGCTCTTCGACGTAAATATCAAACTTATTGTTGCCAATCAGCGCGGTGTTTTGGCCAAGGTGGCAGCCTCAATCTCTGAAGCCGAATCGAACATTGAAAATGTGCATTTCAACAACGAAGGTGAATATACTGAACTGTATTTTACGCTGCAAGTATACAACCGTCTGCACCTTGCAAATGTTATGCGGAATCTCAGACGAATTTCGGAAGTTGTACGCATTACCCGCGTCAAGAGTATTCCGGCATAAAATCTTGGCGGCTTACCCAAAGCAATTATTTCGTCGTCGGTTTTAACTCGCTCAGCAAGGGATCTTCTTTTGTAACACAGGTAAATGTGCTTATACATTTATCCGAACAGTCTGTGCGTTCATGTTTAACCAGCTTGCCTGCGGACGCGCATCTTTTTTCCGCATTCTTCATGACACCTTCGAAACTTGATTTGTCATGTTCGTAAGTTGCACTTTGCCCGTCGAAGTAGGTTGGCGTGGCGGCACATGCCGTGATCGACAAAGCCAATGCCAGTATTGCGATTGATTTCATTTCGAGTTTCCCGATAGATCAAATTGATCAGCGGAAACTTACCAATAATACCCATTAGCCGTTTGTCTGTTGCCGTACGCTGATTATCCTAAAAAAAGCATAAAGCATTTGCCTACAGAGAACACAGAGTAAAAACAACAGGTTGTAACACACGATAGATTTACCTTTCGGCTGATGCTACGAAATTGGAAAAATACACGTCTCTCTCGGTGATCTCTGTGGCTTGAACTGAGGTTTTTAGGATTATTTGATTGCCAGCGGATTCGGGGTTGGCTCTGCAATCCTGGTCAGTGTGTTCCTGTCAGTGTGATGAAAAAGATCACTTTTACCCTGAATCTTAAGCACAGTATCTTCCTCATAAGTCCATGAGGTATTCGAATTTATCGTTATCTTTATCCGAAATTCGACGGTCTTAAAAGCATAATCAAGAAATGGTGCAGATCGAATCCCGAAATGTTCGGAGTCGTGCGTTGCCACCAGTTCAAATTCCTTTGCATCCTCGCTTGCCTTTCCCTCCGCCATTACAGTTAATCCGCGTGGAATTGCCAGACTATGAATCACCGTTTTCGTGGCGGGTTCCCACAACCAGTATCCAACTTGTTCGTGATAAGTTTTGATTTGGTCGGGTTTCACTATGTGAGTGTGGTATCGCAGACCGTAAAGCAGTTGCGGTCCGTTTGTTTGCGGATCAATGGGTTGAAGTTCAATGCGCTCAACATATATCTGTTGTTTCGGACCTTCCGCTTTGGGTTTTACATCCTGGCCTTTATTCCCTTCCCAAATTCCGGCCAATCCGCGAAGCGGACCCAGGTTTTTCAAAGTATCAATATCCACAGTTGAGGGTTCAGTGTATATGTCTGATGGGAATTGCGTCATGCGTTCACCTTCCTAGGAGTCAATTATGGTTAGTCTAACCTCATTTCGCTCACGGGTAACAATACAAATGATGATTACGTTCGAACATTGACATTGTAACGAATTTTATCCGGGTTCAGAATTTGTCGAGTGCAACAGATGCTTTAGTTCAGCCACTTCGATTTCCAGACTGTCATTTTGAACTTGCATGCGATCAGCCTTGAACTTAAGCGCCAAATGATTCTTCACGCGTGCGATGAGTATTTCCGGACTGACCGGCTTGGCAAAGAAATCAGCGGCGCCCAACTCCAGTCCCCTTTTCTCATCCACCTCGTCTTTTTTACCGGTAAGAAAAATGACCGGAATATCCATTGTTTTTTTGTCGTGCTTCAGTTTCCAGCACACTTCGTAACCATCCATGCCTTGCATCATAATATCAAGCAAAATCAAATCCGGCTGCGACTCCGATAACGCAATTTTTAAAGCCTTCTCGCCGCTGTCGGCAACTTTTACCTTGTACACATCTTTGAGCAGACTGTTTATCAGAGCCAGGTCATCCGGCACATCGTCTACCAAGAGTATCGTGGCTTTTCCAGTTAAGTCATTTTCATCCATGGGGAGCCTTTTAGCGAAATTTTACGATTTAAAACCCATTTGTTGCAGACGTAATGCTGCAAAGCTAATGCTACGTGTGGCACAAATATGAGTTTGTGCGCTGGCAAACATATAGCACGGGAAACGGGGGGATGTGACAATGAAAGACCTGACCCTGCGACCCGCTCTGTGCGACCCGCTCTGCGGTTATTCCCACTCTTAGTCCCATATCCTTACTCCTTTAAGTTTGATGGTTCTTCGTAATCTGGTAAAAAATCAAGAATCAAAATAAAAATAAATAGCGCTACAGCTACATAACAAATAATTCGATAACTCTGCCGATCTGTTTCATATCCTTGCATGTGCCATGCGTGCGATTGAACTGGGGATAAGAGTATCTTCCCGTCCTGCTCCAAGGAATTGAGCGCTTTGACGTCGTACCACAAACGCGTTGGCTGCCAAAAATAGGTAGCACGCACAGGCCTGTTAATGTTTACTGATCTGATAAAAAATTCGCATCCACCTGCTGCGCCTAAACTTCCTACATCACAATTAAGTACAGTACCGTCTACCTTGAAAGCATTGCCGGAGTTTGTTACTGTTTCAGTGCTTATATAAAGTGGAAATCCTTCAATCATTCTCAATTCAGATTCTTTTGGCATCTTTGGTTCGACGGGCAAGAAGGCATAACCCAGAACTAGAAAAAAAATTAGAAACCCACTTGTTCGCTTAAATTTTTTTAAAACTCGTTGCATGAACATCTTTAATTTCCCCATCCCGAGATACTCAATTTGAGTTTTACTTTTATGTTTCTACGCGTATTTGCACTACACATTTACTCCTCCGTTTTTTTGCGATGAGTCACCCTGCACATCCCCCACCGCACTCAATACCCCATGCCCGATCCTCACCACTTCATCCACCAGCAGATTCTTGGGCATCGCATGCGTAATAAACATCATCGTCACTTTTCCTTTGAGCTGATTGATCGTCGCCGCAAAGTGTTCCGCAGTGGTTGCATCCAGACTGCTCGTCGCTTCATCAAAAATCAGTATCTTAGGTTGCTTGATCAGCGCCCGCGCAATAGCAATGCGTTGCTTCTGCCCACCCGACAAACCCACGCCACGCTCACCAATCTCCGTCTGATACCCTTGCGGCAATTCTTCGATGGAGGTGTGGATTTCCGCCATCTTGCAGGCTTGCACCACCTGATCGAACGTGGCGTGCGGGTTCGCCATCAGCAGGTTGTCGTAAATGGTGCCGGAGAACAGAACGGTTTCCTGCGGCACAACGCCGAAGTAATGTCTGAGTTCGTTGGCAGAAAGATAGCGAATGTCATTGCCGTCGATTTTGATCGTACCGCCCGAGGGTTGATAGAACCCTTGCAGGAGTTTAGTCAGCGTGCTCTTGCCGGAACCGGACGGCCCCATGATGGCAATGACTTTGCCGGGTAACACTTTGAGTTGAAAACCTTGATACAGGAACGGCAGGTTTTCCGCATAGCGGAAACTCAAGTCGTCGATATCGATCTGACCTTTACCTTCGCGCAGACGACTGGGGATGACGGAATACGGTTCTTTCGGCGCATTCATAATGTCGCCCATGCGCTGCACAGAAAGATTGGCTTGCTGGAACTGCTGCCAAAGACCGACCAAGCGCAGCATGGGTTGTGACAAGCGGCTGGCAAACATCTGGAAGGCAACTAACATACCGATGGTGAAATCGGTACTGTTCATGACGGTATACGCACCCAGAATCAATATGAGCAGCGTCATCATCTGCTCCATGCTGTTGGCAAACACGTTATAGGTGTTGCCGATCTGACGTACTGAAAATCCTGATCTCAAATACTCGGCCAGATAGTCGCTGTAGCGGGCATTGAGCTGGGGTTCCATCTGCAAGCTTTTGACAGTTTCGAGCCCTGCGATGTATTCGGTGGTGAAAGCCTGATTGCGCGCACTTAATAGAAATTGCTCGTTGAGCCGGTTTCTAAAAATGGGGGCGACGATGATACTCATGATGGCAATGGTGCCCAGCATACCTGAGTGCAGAATTAGGTAACGCTCGGCAAACTCGGTATGGGGTAAGACCTTGGGTGTAATGCAGGGCTGATATCTATCAATGATGCAGATCACTCGCGTCTCCATACTCATGACAAGCTTTTTGTGTTAATACCCCTGCCTACAGTGTCACTATATCGCTAAATCATGGTGTAACGCAGCAATTTGAGAAAATTGATTGGTGAGAAATACAAAAACGTGACAGCAAGCACAGAGAAGGCGCTCACAAAAGGTTGTTTTTTGAAACTTGAATTATATTGCAGTCTTTGAGATGTTACGGAATGGTATTAAACCAGACCCGTGCATTGTATGCGCGGTGCCTCACCAGCAAAAGGCTGCGCTGGTCGGGCAATATCCCGGCGCAGCCTAGACCCTGACTTCCTTAAGCCGCAATCGCGTCCATCAAAGCGGCCTTTTTGGTCTTGCCTGCGCGTGAAGGTGGACGGCAGATGCCGCACACATAGTCTTTGGTCAATTCGTCGGTATGGGCGACAAAATGTCCGCCGCAT
>Ga0224559_1000066_pt1 | contig 58152 bp, 59 predicted proteins | sample 714S33034metaG_FD_180676 | JGI IMG/M metagenome (GOLD analysis project Ga0224559, IMG submission 180676) | Peat soil microbial communities from Stordalen Mire, Sweden - 717 S3 30-34 | ecosystem: Environmental > Terrestrial > Soil > Wetlands > Peat | place: Sweden: Norrbotten County, Stordalen... | reverse complement strand
CGCCGTGGACGCCACCGTCCTGACTCCCGTGCACGCCCGCCCCTTGGAATTGGGCACGGACATCGTCATGCACGCCGCCACCAAATACCTCAATGGGCATTCCGATGTGGTCGCTGGCGCCCTCGTGGCACGCAAAGATGCTCCCTTGTGGCCGCGCATCCGTGTCCATCGGGCCCTTGGCGGCGCCGTGCTGGGCCCCTTCGAGGCGTGGTTGTTGTTAAGGGGAATGCGCACCCTGTTTCCCCGTGTTCGGACAGCCAGCGCGTCGGCCTTGCAACTGGCGCGGCACCTTGAAAAGCATCCCGCCATCGCACAGGTGCTGTATCCCGGTCTCCCTTCCCACCCACAACATGCGCTCGCCCAGCGCCAGTTCCAAGGTGGCTTTGGGGCCATGCTGTCGGTGCGTCTTCGCGGCGGTGAAGCGGCTGCTCGTCAGGTTGCGGCCGCGCTCCGAGTGTTCAAACGCGCAACTTCTCTCGGCTCGGTGGAAAGCCTCGTCGAGCATCGGGCCAGCGTGGAGGGGCCAGGCACCTTCTGTCCCGCGGATCTGCTCCGCCTTTCCATCGGCATCGAACATCCGGACGATTTAATTGGCGATTTCGAACGAGTGCTGTCAACGCTCGAAAACTCACCTGACGCCGGATAGGCGTTCAGAGAGACATGTCGTCTCCGGATACAGGCACCGATTCGATGGCCATCGCGGCGGACGCTTCCTTCTTCTCGTCGATCGAGAAGAAGACGCATTTCTATTTGTTGCGCCACGGTCAAAGCGAGGGCAATGCGCGACGCAAATTCCAGGGACGCATGGACTTGCCTCTGTCGGAAACGGGTCGGGCTCAAGCCCGGGCCGTCGGAACCTGGTTGGCCGACAAGGGCATTGGCACGATCTACACCTCGCCCCTCCTGCGGGCTGCCGAGACCGCGCGCATTGTCGCGCAAGCTTGCGGCCCGGCCGCACAGCTCCGCTTCGATGAGACGTTCCTAGAGATGGACACCGGCCTCTTCTCGGGCCTGGGCTACGATGAAGCGCAGGAGCGCTACCCTGACATCTTCGCAGTCTTCCAGGGACGGAGCTGGGAGGCGGTGCCCGGTGCCGAGAAAGCAGAGGCCCTCTACGCCCGCGCTATGCGGGCATGGAGCCTTCTCCGGGAACGAGCACTGTCAGGCGAAAAGGCCCTGGCCTGCACCAGCCACAGCGGTTTCATCCAATGGCTGGTGCGGGCGACTTTCGGCTGCCGCGCTTGGATGCCCCTCTTCTCGATCGCCAACTGCGGCGTCTTCGAGCTCATCGTGGCGCCGACACGCTCGGGCCTGGCCTACCTGCAATGGCGGAACCTAAACCTTCAAGCACCCTCTGCGGCGACCGGGTTTGCAATACAAAAGTCAGTCCGGGTTGACCAGAGCGACCCATTCCAGGTGCCAGGGTAACGCCATGCCCATGCCACCCACCCTCTATGTGTCGGACCTGGACGGCACGCTTCTGGATGGAAACGCCCGCCTGTCCCCGCGAAGCCTGGCGATCATCGCTTCCCTTCTTGCCGACGGTCTGCAATTTTCGGTGGCCACCGCGCGCAGCGTGGTAAGCGTGCGGAGCATCCTGGCCGGGCTACCGCTGAAGTTGCCCGTGGTCGAATTCAACGGCGCCTTCCTGTCCGACCTGGAAACGGGAAGGCACTTGGTGGTCCATTCGTTGCCACCGGGACTCGCGGACGATTTGCATGGGCTCATCTTGGAATCCGGGCACGCGCCCTTTGTGTCCACGTTCGACGGTAACCGCGACTGCCTGTACTACGATGAACTTCAAAATGCAGGCATGATGTGGTACCGCGACGACCGTTTGGAACATTCGGATCCGCGTCTCAGACGGATTTCTTCAACCAAGGAGACACTCCATGAGCAGGTGGTCTGCCTGACAGTGATTGGCCAGCGCGAGCCCCTGGAAAAACTGAAGAACCGAGTCTTCCTTCACGCCGGCCCACAGGTCGAGCTGCACATCATGCCCCACCTCTACTCCGAGGGCTGGGATTGGTTGACCATTCACGACCACAGGGCGACCAAGGACCAGGGTATTCGAGCGCTGCGCGGCTGTTGTGGCCTCGACGAGGCCGAGTTGGTGGTGTTCGGCGACGAAGCCAATGACGTAAAGATGTTTCGGGCCGCTGACCGCGGTATTGCGGTCGCCAACGCCACCTCCGAGCTCAAGGAGGTCAGCCACGCCATCATCGGCGCGAATGTAGACGACAGCGTGGCCCTTTACCTTCAGGAAGCATGGCGGGACCGTCCCGAGAATCGCGGTGTTCAATGAATGAGCTTTCCTTCTCTATTCGTCTTAGAGCGAACATTCAGGCACAGGGCCCTCTATGCGCTGGCATCGATCCTTCTGCTCCGACGCTGCGGGCGTGTGGCCTGCCCGATTCTGCCGAAGGTGCGCTGGCGTTTGGCCAACTCATCCTGGGCGCTGCCGAGGGGCGCCTAGCCATCGTCAAACCCCAGAGCGCCTACTTCGAACGCTTCGGCAGCGCTGGCTGGCGCGCATTGGAAGCGATCATCGTCGCGGCCCACGCCCAAGGCGTGCTCGTGTTATTCGACGCCAAGCGAGGCGACATCGACAGCACGGCCGAAGCCTATGCCCATGCCTTCTTCGCGCCCAATAGCCCGACGCGCGTGGACGCCATCACCGCGCATGCCTACCTGGGCTTCGCTGCGCTTGGGCGTCTCAACGATTTTGCCACGTCCAATGGCGGCGGAATCTTCGTCGTCGTTCGTTCATCCAATCCCGAGGGAGTGCCCATTCAAACCGCGCGCATGCCTGACGGTCACTCGGTGGCCGAACATCTTGCCTCCGACATCACGAACTATAACCGCGCGCATGCCCCCTATGGCCTTGGCTCGATCGGCGCAGTGGTAGGTGCCACTTGTGACGATGCTGCTCAGATCGCGGAACAGCTTCCTCTGTCCTATATTCTCGCACCTGGCGTCGGTGCGCAGGGAGCGACGCTCGAAGATGTAGCCGCCCGTTTTCGGAAGGCACGGGACCGCGTCCTGCCCAGCGTTTCGCGCGCGCTCATTTCCCAAGGCACAAAACTCGCCGAAATCCGCGCGTCGCTCTGCGCACTCCGTGACAAGGCGAAGGCCCTACTGACTTGAACTTCGATGAAACCAGCCGCTCCAATAATTGCGAGATGTGATCGCTTCCGCGGAGGTACTATCAATGTTTCGACTGATCGACTCCTATACCATCCGTCCGTCTACGGCTTGATTCTGTCGGGAGAGAAAATTCTACTTCTGCGCTACCCAGCCGACCTACTTCGAACGTGGCGCGCGCCTTCGGCGCCTCCGTCACACCCGAAGCCTTCCTCTTCGCGGCCGATGGCAAGCTTGCCTACCACGGGACCATCGACGACAACCGCGCCGAACCGGACAAGGTCGGCGCCCACTACCTTGGCGACGCCCTCGCGGCGGTGGCGGCCGGCCACGCACCGAAGCCGGCCGAGACGAAGAGCCTCGGTTGCGGCATCAAGTTCCGTGGCCAGCCCGGAAAGCCGTAGCGAAGAACGCGCTGCATTCCACCAGGGGAATGGTCAGGCGCGCGCCGGGGGCCGGCATGGACGCTACGCAAGTCTCCGGGCATTGGGGGGAGAACCAGAATGAAGGCCCTCCAAAATCTCGAGCACAGCCTCGCCGCGCAACAAACGCCTCATCGACCGGACTTCTTCCAGTGAAAACCAGCGAGCACGGAACTCCCCGGCCTCCGCTTCGCCACCGACGATCTCCGCCTCGAATAGGTGCTTCGGTGGCTCTGTGGCAGTGTCTTGGTGGATGGGCAACTTTCGGCCAAGCCGCACCAAGAAGCCGGTCTCCTCCCTCGCCTCCCGTAGGGCCGCCTGCTCAATGCTTTCGCCCGTCTCCACCCTTCCCCCTGGAAGGTTCCACAAGCCGCGATGGGGCAGAGCAGTTTCTTCCACCAACAGAAACGTCTCGCCTTTCCTGAGGACCACGCCCGCGACCACGGGAACCAGAACTACATTGTCTGCCTTTGCCGTCGTCATTCGCCCCCCATGGCCCCGGAGTGGATTTCCCGGAATGGCAATGTGATTCTTCCGTGGACGATGTCGTCGAAAAGCGCGACCACCAGCCCGCGTTCGCAGGCCTGGACGCGCCCCGCGAGGGTTTCCGGCGTGTCGCCAGGAAGGACATCAACCCGACGCTGGACAACGATGGTCCCCGTGTTACATCCGCCGTCCACAAGGTGCACGGTCGCTCCCGACTCCACCTCCCCTGCTGCAAGCACAGCGCGATGAACGTGGATCCCGTACATTCCCTTGCCACCGTACTTGGGTAACAAAGCAGGGTGGGTATTGAAGACTCGCCCCGCGTATCGACCCAAGGTCAGCGGCCCCAATTTTTTTATGTACCTGGCCAAAAGGATCGCGTCCGCGGCGACGGCTTCGATCGTACTCAGGATCGCGTGGTCCAGAGCCTCGGGATCGGAATGTGTCCTGCCGGACAAGTGCGCGTGCGCGACACCGGCGGCGCGGGCGCGGCGAATGGCCCCCGAATCGGCGTTGTTGGAAATGACAATGCCAACTCGAGCATCCAACTCGCTGCCCTTGCACGCGTCGAGGATGGCCTGCAGCGTAGTCCCTTCGTGCGAGGCGATAACCGCGATATTCATGGGCGGAAAAGCCGCGCCAGCTCTAGTGCCGATACACCACAACGCCCAGCGCGGCCGCGCCGAGGATCAGGAAGGCCGGGTTGAGACGAGTCAAGGTAAGCACCGCGAAGGCCGCAGCGGCGAAAAACAGCTTGTCCCAGCTGTGAACCAGAACATGCCACCAGCCGCTGACCTGCGCGCCGAAAACCGTGCGTCCCATGTCGAAAGCGGTCCACAGCAGAAGCCCCACAACCACCGGACGGACCGCGGCCAGCATCGACGCCACCACCTTGCTGTCCTTCACGCCAAAAAAGAAGACGATCATGGCCAGCATCAACAGCGTCGCGGGAACCACGGTGCCGGCGGCGGCCACGACGGCGCCGCAGAATCCCGCGACTTTGTACCCGACGAAGGCGGACACCTGCGGGGAGATGGGGCCGGGAAGCGCGTTGCCCACGGCGACGGCGTCGGCGAATTCAGCGGGGTTCGCCCAACCCGCGGCGACCACTTCCCGTTGCATCAGTGCCAGCGAGGCCGGGCCGGCGCCCCAGGAAGACAGGGCGACCCGCGTGAATACGACGAAAAGATTCCAAAGCAATCGCACGTTCGATCCTCCGTTCCCGACATCGGGTTGTTGCGGACAAAGCAACTCTGTTGCTTCGGTGTTGCCCGTGCAGCAGCGCCCGCCTATTCCATCTGGCATTCTGTCCGATCACCCCGTGAATTGCACGATCCGGGCCGTATCGCCGGCATCTTCAACGCATTCAACGCGCATGGTATGGGAATTGCTCGAATTCGGCACATGACCCAAGCCATCGTGCCCGGCGCTGGACTGGACTGGAACGCCACCGCGGACGACTACGCCCGCTTCCGTCCCACGTATCCGGCTTCGTACTTCGATATCTTGCGCACCATTGGCATCGGGAGGCCGGGGCAACGGATCCTGGATCTGGGCGCGGGGACAGGCGCGCTAGCCCTGTCCTTCGCCCGCACCGGCGCGCAAGTAGTGGCACTGGACGCCTCCGCTGGACAGCTCGAAAAGCTGCGCCTCAAGGCCGGCAAAGAAGGCGTCGACGTGCGAACCGTCCACGCCCGCGCCGAGGAGACCGGGCTTCCGAGCGGAGAGTTCGACGCCGTCACCGCCAGCATGTGCTGGGACTACTTTGACCCCAACGCCATCCGCAAAGAAGTCCTCCGGCTGCTGAAACCCAGTGGACTGCTGCTGGTCAGCTCGCTGCTGTGGGCGCCCGAGGATCCCATCGCCAAGGAAACCGATGCGCTGGTGTTGCGCTACAATCCTGACGCCGGGCGAAGCCGGCGCGATCGCCTGTTCGTGCCTGTGCCAGCTTGGTGCGAGCCACCGTTCAAACTGCGCGGGTACCTGGCCTGGCGCGAGGCCCTGCCCTTCACCGCGGAATCATGGCGCGGCCGCGTCCGCGCCAGCAAGTGGATCGGCGCCGCACTGCCACCCGACCGAGTCGAGTCCTTCGACCACGACCACGCGGAGCTCATCGCTGGCCTCGCGCCCGCCGCCCCAGGCACCTTCGGCATCCAGCACGAGATCGTCTTCCGCGTGGCCCGCGTGGAAGTCTAGGCCCCACTTTCAGCACGTCTTGGGCTATCGCTCAATTGGTTTCACGCGTGTGGCTCAGACCAAAGTCTGACAGCGGGGAATTCGTTGCAATTCCTCCAATTAAGTCATGGCAGGCACGCTAAGGGCCTTCGATAGGTGTGCAATTGCAAACGGTTTCTGCCGTTGTCCCCGCGTGGGGAAAGACCTCGCCCTCGACGACGAAATACACTTCGTTGCGCACCGGTGTGCCGACGTTCCGCAGCGTGGTGTTTCTGTCCTCCAACTTGACCGCCAGGACCTTACGCGGATTCGGATGATAGCCTTCGTGGTTGGCCTCAAGGATATAGCTGACCAAGGCCTCCTTGAGCGAGTCCCGCTTGAGCCGGTTGGGAAACGGCTCGCCCCAAAGAGGGATCTCGCGGCGATACACAGGTGTAGCGGTGGGAGCCGTGTCTGACATGCTTCTTCCTTTCGCGTTTCCGCCATCGGGCCGGCATCGAAGAAGCCCAGCAAATCCCATGCCGCAACCTCCTGGGGGCCGGGAAGCGCGTTGCCCACGGCGAGAGCATCAGCGAGTTGTACATAAGGCGCACGCGCCAGAGGCGCTCCTGTTGCTTGTGAGTCACCTGTTCCACATGCATGTTGGAACAGCAGCAGCCTCAAGTGCCCTTTTCTCGCATAAAGTCTCAGGTTCGGCGCTTTCCCGGATCCGCCGCTGGAACATCAATTGCATGTCTTCGAACGCAAGCATCCCCCAATGAACGCCAGCGTCCCCACGTTGTCCAAGGAAGACATCGCCGTCGAAGCAACGCGGCTGGGCGCTGCCTTGGTGGGGTTCGCACCGGTGGGCCGCTGGGCCGAGCACGGCGACTTGTCGTGGGAATTCGACCCACGGCGCCTGTGGCCCCTGACCAAGACGGTGATCGCCATGGCCGTCCCTTCCCTGTTACCAGTCACGGAAACCGACGACGCCTTCGTTTACCGCTCGCAGTACAACAACACCAACCAGCTGCTCGACAAGATTGCCTATCGCCTGGCGGCCTTCCTGAACCGCAACGGCCATCCCGCCATCAACATCTGCCGCGACGGCTACGGCGTGATGAAGATCCGCCCCATCGCGGTGTTTTCGCACGTATGGGCGGGACATTACGCCGGCATCGGCGAAGTGGGCTGGAACCACTGCTTGGTCACCGCCGAATTCGGCCCGCGCCACCGCCTGGTCTCGGTGCTGACGTCGCTGGAGCTGGAAGGCGATCCCATGGTCAAGGAGGGATCTCTGTGTAACAAGTGCCTGATGTGCCAGAAGGCCTGCCTGACCCAGGCCTTTTCCGGCGACCGCCGGCGTGACCGCCGCTCGAACATGAACAAGTTCGCCTGCTTCGATCGCCGTGCGCGCTTCAGGACCGCCCAGCACTGTGGCTTTTGCCTCAAGGTCTGCCCCACGGGCGAAGACCGACAGCTGCACGGCACGCCCAAGGTGGGGCACTACCTTGAAGAACGTCGACGCATCTTCGCGGAAAACGGCGTTCCCCTTGATCCCGTCGCGCCCCCCGAGCCTTAGGAGCCGCATGCCCCAAGCCATCGAAAAAGAAGACATCGCCGCGCAGGCGCGAGCCCTGGGTGCCGAGTTGGTCGGTTTCGCGCCGGCCGCTAGCTGGGACGAGGCAGCATCCGGCCACCGCCCGCGCGATTTGTGGCCACGCGCCCAGACCGTGATCGTCCTGGGCGTGCCCTTGTGGCTGCCAGTGGTGGAGGCGGCGCCGTCGCAACTCGGCCGCGAACAGATCATCGTCACCGACAAGCTGCTGGACGAGACCGCCTACCGGTTGGCGAACTTCCTCAACCGTAATGGCCACGCGGCCATCAATGTGCCCCGCAACCGCGAGGGTGAGCCCGAGGCGCCCGCGGAGGCGACCCGGGTCTTTTCCCACGTTCTCGCCGGCGAGCTGGCCGGGCTGGGGCGCATCGGGCGCAACCAGGCGCTGCTGACCCACGGGTACGGCCCGCGCGTGCGGTTGGTCTCCGTGTTCACCGAGCTGGCCCTCGACGGGGATCCGCTACTGGCGGAAAGCCTTTGCACGGAGTGCGGGAACTGCGCCCGCATCTGTCCCGCGCACGCGCTCACGACAGGGCCGGATGGCAAGTCCACCCTCGACGAAGCCGCGTGCGCCGCCAACCACAAACGACTGCGAGCCGCCTTCCGGGATCCGTGCGGCTTCTGCCACAAGGTATGTCCAGTCGGCGACGACCGCAGGTTGTTCGGCGCCACCGACACCGCGGTGTATTTCGAGGAGGCCACGGCCCTGACCGAAAATCCCTTCGCCCCACGCTTCCAGCCATGGCTGCACATCCGCAAGTACGGCGGGTTCCCGCTGCCCGAAGATCCGCCGTCTATCCGTTGAGGAAGCGCTTCTCGCTTCCGCGGGCTCATCCTCTGGTGGTGACGCTATCTGCGACGAAGCGGTCTATCATCTTCCGCGCAATGCTGATGGGTGGTGGCAAGTCGGGCAGCCGATCCAACGTGAACCAGACAGCCTCCGAGATCTCGACTCCGTCCACCCGAACGTCCCCGCCGGCATATTGAGCATGGAAGCCAATCATCAGTGAGCGACCGAATGGCCAGGGTTGACTGCCGTAGTATTGCAAGTCCGCAATCTCGATGCCGACTTCCTCGCGAACCTCGCGAACCGCAGCCTGTTCCAGCGATTCTCCGGGCTCCACGAAACCCGCCACGAGGCTGAAGCGCCCCGCGGGGAAGTTGGCATTGCGGGCGAGGAGGATATGTTTGTTGCGTTCCACCAGAACGATGACCGCGGGCGAAATCCGCGGATAGAAAGTGGCGTCACAACGCGGACATCGTCGCGCTCTTTCGCCAGGAACCAACTCGGTCTGGACCGCGCAACTTCCGCAGTACCGGTGCAGGCTGTCCCATTCCACGAGCGCAACGGCCTGGCCCAGCAGGCCTGCCCGAGTTGCGTCGAGCCCGGACGCGAGCTGCCGCGCCAACAGCAGCCGGAAGTCTACGGGTAGCTTCGCGTCGCCGAGCAGCGGTGCCGCAAAGCAAGGACGCTCGCCGAGTTGCCCCAAGTACACCTGTGGCCCGGCAAGTTCCGCCATCTCGGGCCGCTCGGGAAGCCGAAATTCCCCATCTCCGCTCTCGACCAAAACCTCCACGCCACGCACCACGACGAGCAAAGGCTGCGCCAACTGGACGGGCGGAGTCAGTCCGGGAATGAAGTTGGTAGTGCCCACGGCCATCACAGTACAACATCCAACCTGCACGTCCACCGCGTGTCGACGCGATTCCTTGGCATGGCCATTGCTGAAGTTCCCACAAAGGAGGTACAGACCATGGCGTTCTCTGATCTCGTGGCGAAGAGCCGAAGCTATCGCCGCTTCTTCCAGGACCACGATGTTCCACTCGACACCCTCAGGCAACTCGTCGCTGTCGCCAGGCTCTCGCCCAGTGCGGGCAACGTTCAGCCTCTCAAGTATTTCCTATCGACGAATCGGGACCAGAATGCAGTGATCTTCTCGCACCTCGCTTGGGCCGTGCAGCTCAAGGACTGGCGCGGCCCCGAAGAAGGAGAACGGCCATCCGCCTACGTGATCATTCTCGGCGACAAACGATTGAAGCCAACCTTCGGCTATGGCCACGTTGATCACGGAATCGCCGCCCAAACGATCCTGCTCGGGGCCACAGAGCTTGGTCTCGGCGGCACGATCATCGGTTCGATCCGCAAGGACGAATTGACGCAAAAGCTAGCCCTCGGCCCGGATTTGGAAATTCTGCTCGTCCTTGCTCTCGGCAAACCGAAGGAGGAAGTCGTGATCGAACCGCTCGGCGATGGCGGCAGCACCGCCTACTGGCGTGACAATGAACAGCGTCATCACGTTCCCAAACGCGCTCTAGATGATCTGATTGTCCACGCATCTTGAGAGGCGCACATCTCTTGAGATTTCCTAACCTTGGTGGTGCGCGTGCAACAGGTAGCCAGCAACTTTGTTGCTACTGCAACACTGCAGCAGTCCAACTTAGTAGGATTGCTGGTTCAGACGAGACTGGCCAAGGAATGTCCCCCTGCCCTTGATGGAGTCCCGCTATGCCCGTTGCCGCCCAATGGATTCGACACGAGGACAGCCTCGGTTTTCTTGCTTGGCCCGAACGGGCCCGCATCCCTCTTCCTTCCGTGCTTGTCATCCAGGAAATCTGGGGCGTGGACGAACACATCAAGGACGTTACCCGGAGGATCGCCGCGGCTGGCTACGTGGCCTACGCGCCCGATCTTTACGCGAAAAATGGTGCCCGCCCCGACGCCCTACAACCCGAGCGGGTGGTTGAATACCAGGCCTTCCTGCAAACGCTGCCCGCCACCGCTAACACCCCCGCGGATCGCGCCGCCGCGCTGTCGACCTGGCCCGAACCGGATCGCAGTCGTCTGACGCAAACCCACCAACTCCTCTTCGGCCAGCTCCGCGATTTGGACAAGTATCTTCCGGCACTCCATCAAGCCTGCAGCTTCCTCTTACGTACCTCCCCGCTTTCCAGCGGACAAAAGCTCGCGTGCGTCGGTTTCAGCATGGGCGGCGGCTTGGCCGGATTGCTCTCCACCGCGGAACCTGAGCTATCGGGCGCGGCGATCTTCTACGGCACCGCCCCGCCGCTCGAGCGCGTGCCGCGCATCGCGAGCCCGCTCATCGGGTTCTACGCCGGCCTCGACGAACGGGTCAACGCGGGAATTCCCGCCTTCGCCGAGGCGCTCGCGGCCGCCGGAAAATCCTTCGAGCGGCATATCTATCCCGGCGTCAAGCACGGGTTCTTCAACGAAGACCGCCCCGCCTACGACGCCAACACCAGCCGAGACGCCTACGTGCGCTTGCTCGAATTCCTCAGAATTCACCTGTCGCCTTGACCCTCGCCCCTTCCGCCGTGCACGGCACCGACGCTCCGGCCGACTACTTGGTGCTGGCCAAGCCCGCCGGGCCCCGCTGCAACCTGCGCTGCGCCTACTGTTACTGCCTACCCAAGGCGGAACTATTCCCCTCGACCGATCCTTGGCGCATGGGTGAGCCCCTGCTCGAATCTTTCGTGCGGCAACGGCTGGAGCTTTCCCATGGGCCGGTCACCCATTTCGAATGGCACGGCGGCGAGCCGACGCTGATGGGCCTCGACTTCTTTCGCCTCGCCGTGGAATTCCAACGCCGCCACGCCCCGTCCGGACGCCAAGTCACCAACGGGCTACAAACCAACGGGCTCTTGCTCGACTCAGACTGGATCGACTTCCTGGCGCGAGAAAAATTCTCCGTCGGGCTTAGTCTGGATGGCCCCCCTGAACACCACGACCCTTACCGCCGTGACCCGCGCGGTCTGGCCTCCCACCGCATGGTCGTCCAGACGCTGGGCCGGCTTCGCCGGGCCATGATCCGCTTCGACGTGCTCTGCGTCCTGCACGACAAGAACACCCGGGATCCCGGAATCCTGATGCGCTTCTTCCGCGACTTGGGGGTCAGATCGTTGCAGTTCCTGCCCCTCGTCGAGCGCGATCCGACATCACCGCACGGAGTCGGCCCCCGCACTGCCGACGCGAAAGTGCTCGGCGAATTCCTCTGCCAAGCGTTCGACGATTGGATCGCCCACGACCTGGGCTTTCTCACCGTTCAGCTCTTCGAGGAGGCCCTTCGTCCCCTCTTGGGCCTGCCCCATGCCTTGTGCGTATTCCGCAAGACCTGCGGTAACGTACTGGTCCTGGAGCACAACGGGGACGTCTTCGCCTGCGACCAGTTCGTGGACGAAGCCCGCCGGCTAGGAAACCTTGGCCAAACTCCGCTGCGCGAAATTACGCGCAACCCTATCCTGGCGCGCTTCGGCCAGAACAAATTCGATGCGCTCCCCGACCAGTGCCGAGCGTGCGACGTGCTGGAGTTCTGCCACGGCGGCTGCCCCAAGGATCGCTTCCACTCTACCCCCGACGGTTACCCGTGGGCCCCAACACCCCCTGCCCGTGCGGTAGCGGACGGAAATACAAGAAATGCTGCCGACCATGACCGCCACCACCCAGGAGAAAATGGGAACCGCCCCGAAGTCGATCTCGTCCTCAGCGGCATAAGCACGCTTGAAATGGAACTAACACGCCTACGAGTTGAATGGCACGGTGACACCGGCATGTTCGCGCACGATGGACGCCACGAGAGCAAACAGCTCCACGCCTCCACCGCGGTCATCCAGCCAACGACCGTCCGTCAGACTCAAGTGCCAAGCCCGATCACGAAAGGCGACCCAGATCTGACGGACTGGAGTCTGCGGCGAGACGATGAGCTTGAGTGCCTGGCGAAGCGTGACGACCAGGCTCCCTTGCGTGTAGTCCGATTCCGCGAGATCGGGATCGATGTCCTCGAAGGCAATATCAATGCTCCGCATGGCGTCGTCGACGCGTTGTCGGTATTCAGATTCACCCATCATGGCTTCGCTCTTCATCGTACCTCCTCTGCCTTCTCAAGCGCACGCCTCATTCGACCGATGGCCTCTAGCAGGACGGCGCGGCGACAGCCGAAATTGAGACGGACGTGGCCCCCTCCACCGGGGCCGAAGGTCAGGCCATCGCTCAGGGCAACCTTGGCCCGAGTAAGAAAAAATTGGTAGGGCTGCTCCGCCGCTGGCGAGTTTCGGCAGTCGAGCCATGCCAGGTAGGTCCCCTCGGGAGCCGTCACTCGCACGCCGGGAAGGTGGTCACGCATATGGTCCACAAGAGCATCGCGGTTGGAGGTCAAGTAGGCAAGCACCTCGTCGAGCCAGCTCTGCCCGTCCCGATACGCCGCAAGGGCCGCCGTAAGACCGAGGATATTGACGTGCGGAACCAGTCCCCGGCGAGACTTCTGAAATCGCGCGCGCAGCTCCGGATTCTGGATGACCGCGAAAGAGCAGTCCAGACCGGCCAGGTTGTAGGTCTTGCTCGGCGCCATGAGCGTGATTGTCCGCTGGGCCACTTCCGGCGAAAGCGACGCGATCGGGACATGCCGGTGTCCTGGGAACACGAGGTCACAGTGGATTTCGTCCGAACAGATGACGACGTCTCTGCGCAGGCAATGTTCCGCAACGCGCTCCAACTCGCCTCGCGAAAACACGCGGCCAAGGGGGTTCTGTGGATTGCAGAGAACGAACAGCTTGGCATCGGCATCGAGAGCCTGCCCGAGAGCATCCCATTCGATGGCGTACTGGCCGTCATCGCCGCAAACGAAGCCGACCTCCACGCAGATGCGCCCGCTATCCACCGGCGCGCGCCGGATGGGTGGATAGACCGGCGTTTGCACGACCACCCGCTCTCCTGGCTCCGTGAATGCACGACAAGAGAGGTACAGGCCAGGCACAACGCCCGGTAGAAACACGATATCGCCAGGCGAGACTTGCCAAGCGTAGAGGTGGGCGAGACGCGCGGCGATGACCTCGGCGAGCTGCCGAGGTTCCTTGCCGTATCCGAAGACGCCGTGGTCCACGCGCTCGACAAGAGCATCCAGTACCGCCGACGGCGAGCGGAAATCCATATCCGCCACCCAAAGTGGCAAGACATCGGGCGCGTACGCGCCCCATTTCACGCTGTCGGAAGACCAATGGTCGATGCTGTCATGAAACTCGTCACTCATAGCCAGGCGAAACGCTGCTACTGGACCAAGTCGCCATCGGTCAGGTGACGCCAGGCCCTATGGCCCTCAGTAGTCAATTCGCGCATGTCCTGCGTCGCCTGCGTGGTGAAATGGCCTTTCTCGACGGAGTCGGCGTCGGCGAACTCCAGGTCGTGGCTTCTGTCGCGTGGTATCGGTTCTTGCGGCGTTGCCATTGTCGCTACCGTATCGACTGGGGGTGGCGAGGCGTCACGCCGGCATCTCCGCTCGACTTGGCGACAGCGAGGGGCCTGCCTGACTTGAGCGAAGGCTTCCGCCCCTGTCCCAACGAACGCGCCAACGCGAGTCCTGCCACCGCGCCCTTCGCACTCGTGAGCTTCTTCACACGATTGCGATCCGCGGGCTTCAGCCCGCGCACCGCTGCCATGTACTGGCCCTGGATCTTGCGAGCCTGGATCATCTTGGGCGTTGCCGTGGCGCCTCGACGAACGGTTCTCGCTACCGGCAGCGGTCTGGTCGCGGCCCGAAACACCTGCCTCTTCGCTGCCGCTCCGCGATTTACCAACACGGACGCAACGGCATTCTGAAGATGCTGAGCCACATTTGTCTCAACCAGCTTAACCAAGCCGGTGACAAAACCATGGATAACGGGTTCGAGTTTGCGTGCGAACATTGCAGCGTCACTATCGTAGTACTTGCTCAACTCACGTGTGGTCCTGGGCCGCTGAGATCTTTTCGCGGTGCCCGGTGCCTTTGGCGTAGTCGAGGAACTCGATTTCCTCGGTTTCGAAGCGGAAGAGCCGCGTGTTTTTCAAGCCTTCCTTCTCGATTCGTTCCTTGAAGCGAGGTCTGCGCGCACCCAGCAATTCCGCCGCCTGCTTCAGCTCGGAATCGGTCGTCACGGGCAGAGCCTTGCCGATGAGCAGGACGTTCTTCCAAGCCGAAAGTTGCTGATTCTCTGCCTCGAACAGAAGGGAAACACGCGGGTTGCGCTCGATCTCCCGCACCTTGGCCGCGTCGCTCCGTGTGGAAAAGAACACACTACTCTCATGTCGAACAAAGCTGCCTAGGGTACGTTGAACCGGCGTGCCGTCCGCGCGTACGTAGGCGAGAGCCACGAACGGCAGGTCCTTGATGTATTCATCGATTTCGTTCTTCGGGTTCTGCGTGCTCATCACTGACTCTCCGTTGTTGGGGCGACGCTGGATTCGCGAGTCAACAGACTTAGGAAGGCGCCGCCAGAAGACCTTGCAGAACCGTCGCCGAAGGTATCGCGATGGCAAACATGGTTGACACGTACCATGCGCTCATCAGCCATCACGACGAACCGAACTTCGGACGACGGTTCCACCCCTCCAACGCCGCCCTGGCCAGGAAGTCCACCGACCTGGCCTGCATACTTGATCCCACCCACATCGCCACGGCGTGCTCTACAAACCCGCCCTGCGAGAGCTCGCGGGAGCCAAGCCGGACAATTGGCTCACCTTGTCGACCACTTCCCAGCTGAAATGGCCATTCTTGGGTTCGCGCCCAAAATGGCCGTAGGCAGCAGTCGACTGGTAGATGGGATTGCGCAGCTTGAGGTGCTCGATGATTCCCCTGGGTGTCAGTGGAAAGTGGTCGCGCACGATCTTGGCAAGCTCCGCTTCCGGAAGTCGTCCAGTTCCCTCCGTGGCAACTAGAACGCTCACTGGGTCAGCCACGCCGATGGCGTAGGCCAGCTGAACCTCGACCGTATCAGCCAGCCCGGCGGCAACAAGGTTCTTGGCGATATAGCGGGCCATGTAGCTTGCCGAGCGATCTACTTTGGTCGGATCCTTCCCGCTGAAGGCCCCACCCCCGTGGCGTCCGCGGCCACCGTAGGTGTCGACGATGATCTTTCGTCCGGTAAGACCACTGTCACCATGGGGACCGCCCACAAGGAACAGTCCAGTCGGATTGATATGAAAGAGGATGCGGTCGTCCCACAGCTCGGGTGGAATTACCGGACGAATCACATGGCTGACGATGTCCTGGCGCGCTCGCCCGCTTATCCGGCCCGTGGCGCCATCGACAACGCTCTCATCGTGTTGGGTGGAAATCACAACCGTGTGTACGCGCACCGGGCGCTGACCGTCGTATTCCACCGTGACCTGACTCTTCCCGTCGGGGCGCAGCCAGGAAAGCTCGCGCGATTCGCGAACTGCTGCCAGGCGCTCGACTAGTCGGTGGGCCAGGTGGATGGGCAGAGGCAACAGGCTGTCGGTCTCGCGCGTGGCGAAGCCAAACATCAGGCCCTGATCCCCTGCCCCACCGATGTCCACCCCTTGCGCAATATCGGGAGACTGCGCGTGCAGTTTGACGACGACCTCGGCGCTGCGGTTGTCGAAGCCAATGCGGGCGTCCGTGTAACCGATGCGTTCGATGGTGGCGCGGGCTATTGCTTCGGCGTCGATGCGCGCCGTGGTCGAGATTTCCCCCGCGATGAGGACGAAATCCGTGGTGACCAAGGTTTCCGCCGCGACACGGCCCTTGGGATCCTGTCCCAAAACCGCATCTACGATTCCATCGCTGATTTGGTCGGCCACCTTGTCGGGATGCCCCGCCGTGACCGACTCGGAAGTGAACAGGTGACTCATGCTAATCGATGAGTCAGCAAGTGCTGTGCCAGACCTGTCGGCGGTAGAATGTGATGTTGCCGCGGGCCCTGGGTCGAAACCAAGGACAACTGTTACGCTTGCAACAGCCAGTCACCAGAATTGTTGCGCCAGCAACACTTCTCCACGCCAGCTTTGGTAGCCCCCAAAGGTAGCCATCAGGGGTAATGTTGCCCGGGTGGAAGGTCCAACCTCCGGCGCGCCCCAACCTTCGTCGTTTCTCGAACGATTGGGCGCGCTGCTGCGACAGACGTCGAAACAAGAGATCCTACCCAGGTTCCAAAGGCTGGCAAACGGCGACATCGCGTCCAAGGCGTCGAAAGAAGATCCCATCGACATCGTGACCATCGCCGACCGAAGCGCGGAAGCGTTTCTGACATCACAGCTGCCAGATCTCTTGCCTGGCTCCCTCGTCATCGGCGAGGAAGCAGTGGCCGCCGATGAACGGCTGCTTGACCTACTGAATGGTCCCGATCCTGTTTGGCTCGTGGATCCGCTCGACGGAACCCGGAACTTCGCCACAGGGAACGGCCCTTTCGGCCCCATGGCGGCTCTCGTCTCTCAAGGCACCCTTCTCGCCGCAGCCATTCACCTCTCGCTTGGCGACGAGCTCATCCTGGCGGAGCGTGGATGCGGAGCTTTCCACAACGGCAAGAAACTAGTCGCCAATTCCTCGCAGTCCGAACGGCCCGTGGGAACCGTCTTCTCCAAATTCATGCCCAAGGATCTTGCCCAAGACCTGGAGCAACGCCGCGAAGGACACGTCCGCGAGACCCCCATCCTGTGCGCCGCCCACCAGTACACCCGACTCTGTCGCGCTCAAAAGGACTATGACGTCTACTACCGACTCATGCCCTGGGATCACGCGCCCGGCGCGCTCATTCTGCGAGAGGCTGGCGGGGTGTCACGCCACCCCGACGGACGCGACTACCAAGTTTCTGCCCGTCGCGAGGTCCTCTTGACCGCTCGCTCGGAAACGGTCTGGCAGAAGGTGCGGGCCGATCTATTCGGCGGGTAACGGCCGCTGCGCATGCCAAGCGAGCTGAACAATATCGAGACACTTGTCCACTATGGTGAAGTTTCCTCTTGACGGCATCTTCCGTCCGTGACCAGAGTTTGACATAGCAATTGGGGAGGAAGATCTCGCGAGCGATAGAAGTGTTGATCATCATCGAAAGAACCTGAATTGGTCAAAGACATGGACACTCGAGAGCTCACCGACCGGCTGCTTGCCTCCTACCAGAGCGTGGGTGGCATCAATCACCTCGATGGCAAGAACCTGCCCTCGCGACAAGCCATTGGCCGAATTGCAACGGACCTATTGCGCCTGCTCTTCCCTGGCTTCTTCGATCAATCGGCCATTGCGACGGTGGCGGTTCGGGCCGCAGCCTCCGAGCTTCTCGATGAAGTGGCGGTTCGACTCAGTCGCGAGATCGCCCGCAGCCTGGAATACGCGCCGCCACCTGAATTGCCCGACAAAGATCCTTTGACGGCGGCACACATTCTGACCATGGAATTCCTTGGCCACCTGCCACGCTTGCGGGAAATCCTGGCCACCGACGTACAGGCGGCGTTCAATGGCGACCCGGCCGCGCTAAGCAAAGAGGAGGTCATCGTCGCCTATCCCTTCGTCGAGGCCATCGCCGCCCAACGCATGGCGCACGAGCTGTACCTGAGCAATATCGCACTCATTCCGCGCATGATGACCGAATGGGCGCACAGCCGGTCCGGTGTGGATTTGCATCCCGGCGCAGCCATCGGGTCCCATTTCTTCATCGACCATTGCACGGGGACCGTGGTCGGCGAAACCTCGGTCATCGGCAACCACGTCAAGATGTACCAAGGTGTGGGCTTGGTCGCGCGTTCACTGTCCGCTGGACAACAGCTCCGCGGCAAGAAACGCCATCCTACCATCGAGGACAACGTCACCATCTACGCTGGAGCTACAATCGTCGGCGGCGAGACGGTGGTCGGAGAGTGTAGCACCATTGGCGCCAATGCCTTCCTCCTGCACAGCGTTCCCGCCCACTCCCTGGTTCTAGCCGACGACGTCAGGGTTAAAGTGCTCCCAAAGGATGCGCGAAACGAACCGCCTGTTGACTGGGTCATCTGACCACAGGCGACTTGCGCCGGACGAACTTCCACCATACTGGATACCTGGCTGGGCACAGCCCGGGATGGCCAACTCAGTATTTGTTGGCAAGATGATTGCAGGTTACCAGTCAAGCTCACCCCCCTGGAAAGGTCTACCTCCATGCCGAATCAGTTCCGATTTCTCGCAGAATACAATCGCAAGGCGAACCTCGAACTATTCGCAATCCTCGAGCGAGAAGATCCGGCCATCTTGCGCAAGCAAACTGGGATCTACTTCAAGAGTATTCTGGGGACGCTTAGCCACATTCTTCTGTCGGACATCGCTTGGCTTGGCAGGCTCATCGCGAAAGACGAGAGCCTGAGAGTCTCCGTGGGAACGCTGCCAAGCGTGGGCCTGCCCGCGGTCGAGGATAAGACGTGGCAGGATTGGGCTCAGTTTCGTTCTGCCCGCGAGGCGGTGGACGCGGCCTACGCGAAGCTGATCCAGGCCCTTCCCGAAGGACGCGTCGAGGAGACGTTCCACTACCAAAATCTCAAAGGCGAGGCGCAAGCGAAGCCGTTGTGGGTCATTCTTCAGCATGTGTTCAATCACCAGACCCACCATCGCGGGCAGATTGCCACCCTATTGGATCAGGCTGGAATAGCGAATGACTACTCAGGACTGGCTCCCAAATTTGAGTAGGGACGTGATCCATTCCTATCATGATTTTGGAGCTCGGAGTCGTTCGCGAGCGCAATCTCGGTTTGCGTCGTGGACGAAGAAATTCTTCTGCCTCGAAGTGCGGCGATGCCGCCAGCGAAGGCCATCGCCCCAAGGCCCAGGGCCGCTCCGGTCGCGCCGAAAACGAAGCGCAATCCCCAACGCTCGGCCACGACCCCTAGAATGAACGGTCCCGCGGTTCCAGCGATGCCCGAGGCCATGGCGTACACACCGCCCGTCGAGCCACGGTTCTCCGTCGTGGTGCGGTTTGATATGTAGGTCTGCCCTGCAACCACGAAACCGCCGTAGGCCAGCCCGTCCATGGCCAACAGGGCGATGATAGCACCGGGATTCCTGGTCGAGCAGATGCCAAGCATCGCCACGGCGTCAAGAGACAGAGCGACCAGCATGACAGGAAGGCTGCCGATCCGTTGCGCCAAGAGACTATTCGGCATCCTTCCCAGCGCTGACACGCCTGACCGGATCGCGAACATGGTCCCGATGGTCGTCTGCGATAGCGCAAGCTCACGGCCGTAGAGCGGCAGGAAGGTGCCCAGGGCAGCGGAAAACGTAAGGCCCATCATCATGTTGGCGAAAGTGACCAACAGCAGATCGGGCGTTCCGAAAATCAGCCGAACCCCCTCAAACAATGCCGATGATCTTCGCACCTTGTGCCTGGCGGGATCGGGCAACGCTGCAAATGTCCTCACAGCCAGGTAGCCAGCAGCAAGCGCCACCAGCACCGCCAGCAGGTAGGCGAAGATGTGGCCCAGGTGGTCGGTGACAATGCCCCCGAGAAAAGGGCCGAGGCCATACCCCAGGGCCATGCTGGTGCTGAGTAATCCAAAGGCAAAGTGACGTTGCTCGGGCTGCGTAAGATCACCCGCAAGAGCGTGGCCCGTCTGAAACACGGCGACGCCGCCCAGCCCGAAGAGGAGCTTCCCGAACCAAAGCGCTTGCGCGCTGGCCGACAGCGCCAGCACAAGCATGGCCGCAGCGAAGGCCATGAGTCCGCCAGCAAGCAGGCGAAAGCGGCCGATTCGGTCAGAGAGCGTGCCGAATGGGATGGCGGCGCCAAGCTGGATCAGGCCTGCCACGGTGTTGATGAGGCCAATCGTGGCCACCGTCGTTCCCGAAATACGTGCGTAGACAGAGAACGTAGAGACCAGGACGCCGAGCACGATGTCGGCCAAGAAAATGATGGCACAAAGAGCGATTAGCTTGTCGTCCAACTTCCGCGAAGGCACTTCAGGCTCCAGCAGCGGAAGAATGAACTATGGCGCTTTCTTCTCGAACCGCTCGTCCGCCACCACCGGCCTGTCCGGTACTGTGTCGATCCAGCCCAATCGTCTAACTGGAAAATCGTCATAGGCAGGAACGTACGGCTTGATGTCCAGAAGTGGTGTGTCGTCCAAGATGTCCACATCCCCGATGCGCAACACCGATCCCTGAATCTCGATCAGCTCTACATTCGACAGACCGATTGGATTGACCCTTGCTGGGGCCCGCGTCGAAAACAGTCCGCGCTCGACCACGTCGCGGTAGGGAATCACACTCAACGCGGCCGAGGAGGCGCGGTCGAACCAGTAGATCAGCCACACCCGATCGAAGCCCTCCAAGTCCTTCAGTCCAGCCACGAACTGCGGCGCAAACTGAATGGTTCCTTCCGCGCCCTTGGCCCGGCTGGGCTGGATGGGGGTTCCCTTAGCTTGTTTGAACGGGCTGTGAATGCGGCCGATCTCGGTGAGCTCCATGGTGTCTATCCGCTACCCTCTCGCTTAACTCAAGACTTCGAGGAACGTCTTGACCTTCGTGATCTGCTCCTCGGTCGGTGGTTGATCGTGCACGGTGGTTTCCAGCGCCACCATGGGCACGCCGAGCTTCTTGAAGTATTCCCGCTCCAAGCCTTGCACCACGCTGCCGTACGGACAGCCGGTGATGAAGGACGAGATGATGCCACGGGCTTTGGTCTCACGAACCAGTTCTTCCACCCGAACCCGACGGTAGGTGGCAGAAGCGCCCGCCGCTTCGCCAAGCTCGCCCTTGACTTGAGCATCGAATAGATAATTGGCGATGGATTCGAGGGGTGGAATGTCCTCACGAAAATCCGAGGTCGAGGTCAGAACCCAACCAAGAATCACGCCGTTCGATTCCTCGATGGCATCGAGCAAGCCGCTACCGCCCACGATGCCGCCGATCAACCCCGCCAGGACCAGCGGAATATACGGCTTGTCGGTTGGCATCTTGCCGGCTTCCTCCAATTCCTCGGTCAATTGATCGAGAACCGCGTCGAACTTTTCTGGATTCCCGAAGTAGTGAACCGTACCCAGCAAGACCTGCAACGTGGGGATGCTGGCCAGAAAGAAGGGGCTCCTCACGCGCAACTCGAGGATGCGCCGGACCTTGCGCGTGATGCGATTCTTGAGCTTGATCTCTTCCCTGACCCGGTCTTCGTCCGCCGGCTTTCCCGTGAGCCAGACCGCGACCTTCTGCAGCTCCTTCACCAGGAATTTCACCAGCTCCTCGTGCTTCTCCTCGGGCTTGAATGCCGTGGCCGCGTCGATCCAGTGGATGTCGTAGCCGTCTCGCTTCGCGTGTTCAACGGCGTTGCCGATTGGCTCGCAGGTCGAGCCAAAGAGCAGCACGCGTTTGATGGGACCGTCCTTCTTCAAGTGTAGCCGTCCGACCATCGCCTTGATCATCGAACAGAATTCCGCGGGGATCTGATGATGGTTCTCGGCAATCGCCTCGGCACGCAGGCTGTCCTCGCGCCACAGCTCGTTGATGCCGATAGGAATGGTATCGCAGGCCCGAATGAGGGGCGCCTCCCACGAGGCTCCACCCCAAATGGCCGACTTGCCTGCCAGCGCGTCGCGCTCGATCTCTCGGATGGTGTAACCCTTGGCCAGCTCGGCCAGCGCAGGAATGGCCACGGATCTTGGCTCATGTTGCTTGGAGAATGCCCTGCGCGTGCAACCATTTGTATTCAATGTCCCTGTGTCACTCATGGCTCCTCATTTCTGTACCTGTGCAATGACCTCGAAGATCGATTTGCGATGGCCGTACCGCTGCGTAGTCAACTTTTCCTGGGACAATATCCGCCATGGTCCCTGCAAAACCGTGGCGATCTTTTCCGGCGTGAAGAATTGCTTACTAACCCCATCCACCGATATGCGCGTCCAGCTTGCCGCATCCGCTGGAGCACCCGATTCCACGTCGTCGGAGGCGTTCACTCGAAAGGCGAGTATTCCCCTGCGATTCAGCAGCCGGCGCACATCTTCGAAGATGGTGACCGTGTCCTTGCGGTTGAAGTAGTGCAGGGAAAGGGAAGCCACGACGACATCAAAGCCGGGGACGAGGCTCACGATACCGCGCATATCCATCACGCGATGGATGGCCCCGGGATTTCTGCGCGTCGAATACCTGACCGCGACCTGGGAAACATCCAGAGCGGTCACTTCAAAGCCCCATTTTGTCAGAACCTCTGTGTCATAACCGACACCACAGCCCAACTCCAACGCCTGGTCGCCATGCCCCAATAAGACGTCCTTCCAGCGTTCGAGCCAGGGCTCGTAGACGCCGCGCTCACCCTTGGCGTAGCGGTGGTCCCAGAGATCAGAAGGATTGTGCATTTCTCGACGCCTAGGCCAGCATCTCGATGAACGCCTTGATTCGCGTGGTCTGCTCTTCGGTCGGCGGCTCCTCTGCGTGTACGCTGTGCTCCAGCCCAACCAGAGGCACACCCTTCTTCTTGAAGTACTGGCGCTCCAGCCCCTGCACCACGCTGCCATACGGGCACCCTGTGACGAACGAAGAAATAATGCCGCGGGCACCTGTCGCATCCACGAGCTCTTCCACGCGTCGCCGCCGCAGTGTCGCGGAAGCGCCAGCGCCCTCTCCCAGCTCGCCCTTGAGCTGCGCGTCGAACAGATAGTGGGCCACCGATTCCAGCGGCGGGATGTCTTCGCGAAAATCCGAGGTACTGTGGATGACCCAGCCCAGTACCACGCCGTTGGCTTCCTCGATGATCTTGAGCAACTTTGGTCCGCCGGCCACGCCGCCCGCAAGCACGAGGGGAATGAAGAACCGTGTCTCGGGAGTGGCGGCTGCTACCTCAAGCTCCGCGGTCAATTGATCGAGGACATGCTCATATTTTGCTCTCTCTCCAAAATAGTGCGTTGACCCGAGCAAGATCTGCGAAGTAGGCGTGCTGTTGAGATAGAACGGTGCCTTGAGCCGGAGATCGAGAATGCGCCGAACCTTGCGTACCATCTTGTTCTTAAAGCGAAGTTCCTCGCTCAACCTGTCCTCGTCTACGCGCTTCCCGGTCAGCCACAGGGACACCTTTTGCAGCTCGTTGATCAAGAAGGCCACAAGCTCGGTGCGCCGTTCGCCTTCCTTGAATGCGGTGGCGGCATCAATGCAATGAACGTCGTACCCGTCATGTTTGGCGTGATCCAAAACCATGCTGATGGGCTCGCACGTCGATCCGAAATAGAGAATGCGTTTGATGGCGTTGTCCTTGCGCAAGTGCAGGCGTCCAATCATTGCCTTGATCATCGAGCAGAATTCGCCCGGGATCTGGTAGTGATTCTCGGCAACCGACTCGGCGCGAAGGCTGTCCTCTTTCCACAGCTCGGCGAATCCCACCGGGGTCGTGTCACAGGCCCGAATAAGCGGAGCCTCCCAGGAGTTTCCGCCCCAGATCACCGACCTGCCCTCGCGGGCCCACCCTTCGATCTTTTCCAGCGAATAGCTCTTCTGTAGCTGGCTCAGTGTCTTCACGGCCTCAGAATTGACGGCGGTGCGCGGCGCTCCGCCGTTTGAACCTGGCTCAGGCGTTGATGTGTTGCTCATGGCTCTTGGCATCCCCTCTCTCGTTGAGGACCTCGATGAAGGCTTCGATCCGTGTCTTCAATTGTCCGTAGTCGCTTTCAGAGTAGTCACTCGACAGCTCCAGAATGGACAGTCCCTGCTTCTGGAATTCGGTGATGAATTCCTTCTTGCTGACGCCGTAGCAGGCACAGAACTTCAGAAAGACGTAGATGACACCATCCACCGTGTATTCCTGCGCCAGCTTCCCCGAGAACGCCACGCCGTCGTCGAGCGGCTTCATGCGTGCGCACGGGGCCTGATCGAGATAGCCGTTGGCGAGAGCCCGGTATGGATCCCCGTCCTCTGAGATTTGGTGATAGAAGGGCCGGACGCCGGCACAGTGGTCTTCGATGACGATACGCGCGCCGAGCTCACCTTCGAGGATGTCCAGAAGGCGGCGGTCGCCGTCGGCCACGATACTTCCCGATACCATCAGGCGCAGCCGTCTAGCCTTCCCTTCGGGGAGACCTTCCAGATGCCGTAAGACCTGTTCAAGCGCGGGGACCAGCTTCTCCACTGGCAAATAGTAGTATCCGCGCACCAAGTCCAGAAACTCGGCGCCGGTGAGTGCCGGATCAGGACGCTTGCGAAGCTCGGAGATCTTCTTCAGAATGCTTCGCGCCTGGTTGTACAGGGTGATTTGCCGATGCACCTCGGCGTCATCGACGGGATTGCCCGTCAACTCACCAAGGTCGTCTTTGAAGTTGACGATTTCTTCGCGGAAGAAGTTCCGAGCGTCCTCGCTCGAGCGCAATTTCGGCAAATTCAACAGGCGCGTGGGAACAAACTGCTCGATCACCTCCGACGCCCGCTTCATCGTCGAGCAGGTGTGAAAATTGTAGACCTTGTCGAACGACTTGTAGAGTGGATCGCCTTCCTGAAAGAAGCCGATACAGCTCTTGGTAAAGTCGCAAAACACACTCTGGGTATAGAGCTCACCGGCCGACACCGTCTTGGCACTACCAGCTTTGAGGAGCCGAGAATGGCGCACGCCAGCTGCGGCCAGCAACTCCACGGGCGTGTAGTTGCAGATGTACCCCACCTTCTTGACGTCCTTCGCGTCGAGCAGCGCTTGCTGTTCTTCTTCGATCAGCTTTGCAAACCCACGCAAAGGCAACTTTGCCTCCTGCTTCTTCGTCTTCTGAACATCATTCGCCATTGGCCAGCCTCACTTCCTCTTGTGTGTCGAGTTTCGGAACCTGCTTCCTCGCCTTGGGCACTTCGTGCACGCTGGCAAAGAATTTCCATGCATGAATCGCCGCACCTAAGGCTCCTGCGAAGATCAGATCGAGCTTAGCGGGCGTGAACTTTGCGCCGATCTCCTCCTCCAACACCTTCCACATGCCGACGTTGTTGGATACACCACCTGTAAAGACGATGTCCGGCTCTATGCCGATGCGGCCAAGCAGATTATGCACGCGCCGGGCCGTCGAATAGTGCACGCCAGCGGCTATGTCCGCGCTGATTTCGTCGAGATGCTCGCGAGCCCCACGCGCTCGCAGGGAAATGACCTCCGACTCGGCGAAGACCGCGCATTGGCTGCTGACCTGGGCAGGCTTCTTGGACTTCAGCGCCACCTCGCCAAGATCCCGTAGATCGATGCCCAAGATCGCCGCGGCCTTCTCCAGAAACCGACCTGTACCAGCGGCACACTTGTCGTTCATCACGAACTCCACCACCTTGCCAGTTGCCGTGTCGACCTTGATGGCCTTCGAGTCTTGGCCCCCGATATCGATGATCGTGCGCGTCTTCGGAATGATGGCGTGCGCTCCCATGGCGTGGCAGCTGATCTCGGTCACCACGCGATAGGGGATGTCGTCGTATTTGAGCGAGATCCTTCCGTAGCCGGTGCCAACGATTGCCTTGATATCGCTGCGCTCCAGTCCGGAGGTCTGGAGAAGCTTGGTCACCAGCTCGTCTGCGGTCTCCTGCATATAGAGTCCGGTGGGCAAAAGAACGGTGATGACATCGTCCCCGTTCAGAAGGACGCCCTTCGATCCGCGCGAGCCGATGTCAAGCCCAATCACTGGCGCCGTGGTTGTAAATTTCCACGCGCCCTCATTCACGATCTCTCTTGCTTGGTGTCTCATGTCGCCCCGTTGATGTTGGTTCTAAGTGCACGATTCCCAAAATGCGCCAATGACGATGCCGGGACGTGCTCCGGCGGCGTTAGCCTTCCTTCTTGGATCTCCCAACGATTCCCGGCCCGCTCCGCCAGCGCCCTGTCGTGTGTGACCAGGACCAATGCGTAGCCCTCGGAAGGAAGAGCCAAGAGGAAATCAGCCACTTGCGAGGCGCGCCGAGCATCCAGATCATTGGTCGGCTCGTCTGCCAGAATAACCGACGGACCCAACAATAGAGCCCGCGCAATTGCGACACGACGCTTTTGCCCCAGGCTCAGTTGATGGGGCAGATAGGTGGCCCGAGGGCCAAGCCCCAGGCGGTCGAGCAGCTCGCGAGCGGCGCCAGACTTTTCGCGAGGCTTTCCCGCCAGAATAGCCGGCAACAGAACATTGTCCAATACAGAAAGCGAACCAACCAGTTGTGCCGACTGGAAGATGAAACCGAAGAACGTATTGCGCAATCGGGACCGTGCGCTGTCCGAGAGCCCAGTAGCATTACGTCCCCCAATCCAGATCTCGCCAGAGCTCGGCTCAAGCAAGAGCGCCAAAAGTGCCAAAAGCGTGGTCTTGCCGCTTCCCGAGGGACCGACAATGGTGGTCACCTCGCCCGCCCGCACGCGAAGTGAGACGTCGCTCAGGATCGTCTCGCTCCCATACTTGCGAGACACCCCGCGCGCCTCAAGCACGGTGTCGCCTTCACGCACGCTCTCGAATTGCACGCTCAATCGATATCTCCCTGGGCCATGGTGAGCGCCGGCTCTAGCTGGGCCACCCGCAAGGCGGGCCCCGCCGCGGAAAGGAATCCAATCAGCGCATAGAGAACGAGCGCGCCCAGAGTAGCCCCAGTCAGTAGCACACCTCCAGGCGCCACGAACGGGAAAGCATTTTGCGCCGTGAGCCGTACGAAGGCGAGCCGGTAGAGTCCGTAACCGGCCGGCAGACCGACGAGCGCACCACCCAAGGCAAGGAGGGTCGACTCTCCCACCACCAGTTGCACCATGCGCGGCCTCGTCGCGCCCAGCGCACGAAACAGGGCCCATTCGCCCTTGCGGTCCCAAGCCACGGAAGAAAAGTGACCGAAGAGATAGGCAATACCTCCGAGCGCCGTGAGCACGCCCGCACCGGCCAGCACGAGAACGAAAGCCCCCATCAAGCGTTTGAGCCTTTGAAACGTGTCTGCGGCGCGAATGACCTTGAGCGAGCCCAGGTCTTCTAGGGCACGTCCAACTTCCTTGATGCGTCCCACATCCTCGACTTCGATCAGGAGCGCCGAAATCAACCCGTGCGGATCCCCGGACTCCTGCCACACCGGCTTGAGAGCCTCCGAGCTGGCGGCAAGATCGCGGGCGGATGCCATGGGCATGAGAATCGAGTAGTCGAGCGATGTGCCAGTTGCTTCGAGACGGTAGGCGAGCTTGAATATTTCGCCTAGCAGCTCGATGAGTGCGCCCGGCCGGCCGATACCACTGAGGAGCTCCGAACCGACGATCACCTCATCCTTTTCGAGTCGCTCGCGCCCATCGGGCGACATGCCCGCGAGTCGACGCGTGACCTGATCTTCGATACCAATAAGCCGCGTCTCGATCCCGATCGAGCAACATTCAAGGTGCAGCGACTGCGTGAAGAACTGCGCCTCCACCCGGCGAACGCCTGGCACCTTGCGCGCCAGATCGGCAAATTTCTTGTCCATGTAGACGCTAAGCGGCGACCCAGCGAATAGCGCCCGATCGGGATCGACCGTGGCATTGCTTGGCACGACGAGCAGATCTGCCCCTAGCCGCTGCCGGCCTCGCTCAAGCCCCTGGTCGAAGCCTCGGTAGAGCAGGAACACAGCCATCAGCAACGCAGCCCCAAGCGCCACGCCAAGAATGGTGGCAAGCGACTGCCAGCGACGTCGGAGCAGGCTCTGAACAACTAGTCTGAGCATCAGGCGGCCTCAACCGGCGGCGGCGTATTCGACGATTCCCAAGGATCGTGGACATGAACGACGACATTTCTGCCGGTGCGCACGCGAGCCGCGATGGTCACACCCACCGCTACCAAGCACGCCGCCCACAGCCACAACCAGTGTGCCGTGTGGTGGCACGCCATGTCCGAGTGTCCGCACAGGCCCACGACCCACGGTTGCGACACTGCAACGACCAGTAGGCCAAACCATGCGAGCACGGCCCCAATCACCCGGCGCGCTTCTGCCCGACGAACAATCCAGAGCGATCCAACCACAACCAGGACCGAGATCGCCAGCAACCACTCGACCTCAAAGGTCCAGTGACAACGCATCGGCATCGTTCCGTCACATGGTGGAACCAAGCGCGGCGAGAGCAGCAGGGCTATCGCCAATCCACTTGCCGATCCATTGGCCAGCCAACCACGGGCAGACATGTGCTGTGAGGTCGCCATTCCTACCTTCCTACCTCCCCAGCGCCTTGTTACCGCTCCTGGTGCCCTGCCCTGCCGCAAGGCCGCTCGCACTGAGAGGTACTAGCTTTAGACGCCGGCCCAAGTCCTCGGCAAGCCAAGGAAGATGCCAACTGTTGCCCAGGACCGCGGCGCTCGCTGCGGCGACCGCGAATGCAAATAGGAATCCACTGTCGGCCTTTTCAGATTTCATAAGTGAAGTAATCCTTGGCCTGCAGCTGGAATTCCTCCAGCAGCTCTTGCTTGATTCCCACGAAATCGGGATGATCTCGCCGCCTCGGCCGTGGCAGATTGATGGGGATGGTCTTCTTCACCCGTCCGGGTCGACAGGACATCAGCACGACCACGTCGCTCAGGTAGATGGCTTCCTCCACATCGTGGGTGACCATGACCATCGTCGTCCTCTCCTCAAGCCAGATCTTCTCCAGCTCGTTCTGCATATACATGCGAGTCATCGCGTCCAGCGCTCCCAAGGGCTCGTCAAGCAGTAGGATTTTCGGCTTGTTGACGAGCGACCGGCCAATGGCCGCACGCTGGGCCATCCCACCTGAGAGTTGATTGGGATAGGCTTTCGCAAACTGGGTGAGGCCAACCAGCCTCAGATACCGCTCGACCAGAATCTTGCGCTCCGCTGCGGACCTGTAAACAAGTCCAAAACCCACGTTTTCTTCGATAGTAAGCCACGGCAACAGACGATGTTCCTGAAAGACAACGCCCTTCTCCGCACTGGGACCCTTCACTGGCTGGCCCTCCAGGTCGATACTTCCGCGAAAATCACCTTCCAGGCCCGCGATGATGCGCAGAAGCGTGGTCTTCCCGCAGCCGCTGGCACCGACGATCGACACGAACTGCCCCTTTTCAATCCGCAGGTCAACATCTTCGAGGGCAATGACCTCCAGACGGTCGTTGTTAAAGGTCTTGGTCAGTCCTTGAATTTCGAGACCAACTGTAGGGAGACTGCTCATGGTGTGTTTCCGCTAGCGTCCGGCCCGGCCAACTGCCTAACCTTCGAACCCCTTCTTCCACCTTAACAGGTTGCTTTCCACTCGCCGCAAGACCACGTCCACCCCGAATCCGACCCCTCCGATAATCACAATGATGACAAACAGTTGTTGCGTCAGAAGCAGCTCCTGCGACCGCACCAACAGATAGCCAAGGCCCAGCTTTCCGCTCAACATCTCTGCCGCAATCACCACTGCCCACGCCAAGCCCGCGCCGTAGCGAAGCCCAACGAAAATCGACGGCAAGGCTGCCGGGATGACGACCTTGCGCAAGAGAAGGCGCTGGTTGTACTCGAAAATTCTGGCTACCTCCACATAGTCCTTAGAAACACCTCGAATCCCTTGCAGTGTATTCAGAAAGACCGGAAAGAACACCGCCTTTCCAATCATCACGCCTTTGGCGAGCGGACCAATGCCAACCCACAACACAATCAAAGGCAACCACGCAAGGGGTGGTACTTGACGGATACTGTTGAGCATGGGACCGAGGAGCCTCTCCACAGTTTTCGACAATCCAGCACCGACACCAGCCAGCAGGCCGAAGACGGCACCTATAAGAAAACCCTCGATAACGATAGCTGCACTCACGCGAAAGTCGGTCAGCAACCCCTCCTCCAAAAGCATCTCCCGGAACGCCGTGACCACACTCCAGGGCGACGGCAGGAAGATGGGCTTCACCCAATGCAGGACCGACGCAATTTGCCATGCCGCCAAGACAAGCACCGGCAAGACTCCCCCTAGCAGGCGCGTGCCCCAGCCTGACCATAGGTGCTTACCTGCCCATCGCCTCAGCGGCGAGCTTGCCCGCGATTGAGCGCCATCTTCCACAGCCCTAACGACCTGAAGAATGGTTGGCTTAACAGCCGAGGCTTGTTCGGCGCTCATACTACCGGTCTCCTTCTTCCTCGACGTTGCACCAGCAGACTGTTCGTGGGGCTCGCCTGCCGTCTCTGCCTTCCGTCGTCGGAGCGACTTCACTTCTTCTGCTTCTCGTACGTTTTCAGTCTGCATGGGGTCAGTCCTCAACGCAGGCCAACGGTCACTTGCCGCTCAGCCTTCGTTTTTCCATCCGGCACGATTTCCGCAGTGCCCTTCCCGTTCTTGCCGGAGTCAACGAAGTATTCGCCGCCAGCAAAGAACCGGCGGTCGACAAAGGCCTCGATCTCCTTGTCCGTCAGATGATGTTTCGTATAGAAGGGATCTTTCACAGAGATCTGATAGTCTTGGAACTTTTTGATGGAGTCCACGGCCTCGCGATAATTCGTCACTCCGTAGCTGTAAGAGATTGTGGATTCGTCCTTCAGACCATACAGGGCCAATGCCTTGGAAATTCGCAATTCGCGGGATGCGATGGTTGCGGCCTCCGACAGGTGTGCGCCGTTTTCCGAATCGAGCCAGCGAACCGTCCGATCCCAGACAACCAAGAAGGCTTTCACCAAATCAGGATTCTCGATCGCCCATTTCCGCATCGCGAAGTACTGCGCCCTTCCGCCCGCGGTGACATAGATGCCATCCGGCACCGCCGTTGCCAGCTCTTTCACTTGCTTCTGGATGTACAGGGATGCCGTGGTCGATGTTGCCGGATGTATGCCAGAAGCATCGAATCGGCCAGCAAGAAACGCCGACGTGGCCGCAGCTCCAGTGATATTGATGAAGCGGGCATCGCCCTTCTGGAAGTCGGTATCCACGGTCACGCCTTGATTCCGAAGCGCCTCGAGCGAGGCGTAGTACGGGCACCCCACCAAAGAGGATCCGAACGACTTCCCCTTGAGGTCCGCGATCGAGTTGATGTTGGAATCGGCGAGAACGATGGTGGTTGCCCGGCGAGGATGTGGATTCACACCCTGCCAGATGATCACGGCATCGAGCCCATTCACGCGGTGCTGAAGCGCCGGATAGGCCATTCGCTGGGTGATGTGCAAGTCGCCCCGATCGAGCAGTGCGGCCTCGATGCCGGTCCCGCCGTACGCCGACACCAGAACCATGTCCGGCTTCGCGTTGTATTTCGCGAATTCTTCCGCAAACCATCCCTTTTTCGCAGCAACGGAGGTAACGTCGGTTAATGCAATGTGAACCACGCGCGTCTTGCTGGGTATACTAGGGGGAACTGCCGTTCCCTTGGTGACGCCTTCGTCCGCACTTGCTCCGCTGGCCGCTCCAATCACCGCCACAAAGAAACCAATTGACCATCCTACTGTATTCAACCGTACAATCTTGTGGGTTCGCATAATCCTGCCTTTTTCGCAAATGGACATCTGTCCGTCCGCCCTGTTTATCGACCGGTCTTGGCCACCGCCAGCTTTGTCGTCGAGGGCTCCGCGCCGCCGTTCAGTAGGGCTCCTTTTGCCCCGTCGGTCTTCTTCTTTTCACCCGAATCCACGAAGTACTCGCCGCCCGCAAAGAAGCGCCGGTCGACAGTTCCGGCAATCAGTTTGTCAGTCAATTTCGCCTTCGTGTAGAGCGGATCCTTCACTGACACTTGATAATCTCGGTAGGTTTTCAGAGCGTTGTAGAGCTTGTCTGGGTCGGTCTCCCCATATTCCCAGTTGGTCTGCGACTTGTCCTTTAGGGAAAACAGAGCAATGGCCTTTGGGTACCGCATTTCACGAGCCACTATGCTCGCTGCCTCGTCAAAATGTGCGCCGTGGTCAGAATCCAACCATCGAACAACTCGGTCTTGAACGGTCAGGAATGCTTTGACCAAGTCCGGGTTCTCGTTCACCCATCTCCGCAGAGCGAATTCCATCGATCGGCCGCCGCTGTTTACGTAGATACCGTCGGGCACTGCCGTCGTCAGCGTGCGAACCTGGTCCTGTATGTACAACGATGCCGTTGTGTTCGTTGCCGGGTGGATTGCGAAGGCCTCGAAGCGCCCGGCCAGGAATGCGGATGTCGCTCCGGCACCGCTGATGTTGACGAAGCGCATGTCCCCTTTCCCAAAGTCATTGTCGACAGTGACGCCGTGGCTCCGCAATGCCTCCATCGAGGCATAGTACGGGCAGCCTAACACCGACGAGGCCAGCGTGTGCCCTTTGAGCTGCTCGACGGACTGAATGTCGGATTCTTTCAGCACGACGGTCTGGGCGCGACGTCGATCCACGACCGTACTTCCCCAGATGTCCACCGTGTCGAAGCCATTCGCAGGATATTGCAGCGCGAAGTTGAACATCGCCCTTGTGATGTGCAAGTCTCCCCGGTCCATAATGGCGGCAGCCGAGGCCTGGGGAAAGGCGCTGGTGTCCACTAGGTCGAACTTTGCGTTGTACTTGGAAAACTCCTCCTGCATCCACCCCTTCCGCGCAGCAATCACCGTGACCTGTGTCAGTGGCAGGTGCACCAGGCGCGTCTTTCCAGGAATCTTGGGTGCCACTGCAGTGGTTTTCGCAACAACTTCCTGTCCAGCAGCCACACCGCTCCACCCCACAAAGGTCAGCAGAGCCACCGAGGTTGCAATTTGTTTCGTTGAATTGATTCGCGTCATATCCATCACTCCTTCTCGATCTTGCTTCTTCTCCGCTCGTCTTCCAATCCTTGCAAGACTTCGGCCAACCTCACCGACTTCCAAGCACCCATTTCCTAGAACAGGGCAATCAGCACAAAATCCAATTGGTTTTTCGCTCCGGTGAAAGCCTCCTGCTTGAACCGCGTATAGCTTGCCTGAATCTTGATAACTCGATTAGTGTGCGCCGTATCATAAGATCGACGAATCAACGGCTCCACCGACCAGACGAACCAGTTGAATCCCACCGAGTACGCATCTCTTCGATTTCCCCAGTTGCCCGCGGCGTTGGAGCTCAGGATCTCCGCGTCGGTCAGGTTGGTGTAGGCCCAGGGTCGAAACAGATCCCATCGTACCCAAGGCTGGAAATCCGGCAGAGTGGACGGCGTCCAAAACAACGTGGTGACAATGGTGCTCCCCTTGGCGAAGGCCGCCGTCGGGGCTGGTCCGGTCCCCTTCGCAGGCGTATTCCTGTATCCGTCATAACCATCCTTGCTGTACACATATTCGGAGGTGAGCAGAAACGGTTTTCTAAGCCATTGGAAATCCGCGCCGATGCGACGCTTGATGGGCAAAGCGCCCGTCGTGGAGAACTTGTTGCCTTCGTACCAGCTGGCACCGAAGGTCATGTTTCGAAAGTTATCTGCATACTGATAGAAAGGATTGATTGCCAAGCGTCCCACGAAGTCGAGGCCCGTATTCGTATCGAAGCTATTTGGCCCGGCACCGTCGAAGACACCGACGATGTAGTTGATGAGCGGTATGGTCGTTGCCGAGGGATCGTTGCGATGCAGGAAGCCACCCGTTGCGATAAGCCCGAGATCTCTGCTGCTAAAGCCTAGCTTGCTTACAAACTGCGCTTGGTTGATGGTGGGTCGATTGTTCTCTGTCGATACGGCCTCGACACCGAACGGAATGAGAAACTGTCCCAACTGAAATGTGAGGGTCCAGTTCGGCTCTAGAATGAGCTTGGTGGTTCCGACATCGTATGCCACCCAAACATCGGATGCATTGAGGTAGGTACCGTTGACCGTCCCCGCGTCGACGGTCGCCGCAGTACTTGCTGCGCCAGATTGGGACGTGTTGGCGACCGCGGCGTATCTATTCTGGGTTCCAAGGAACGCGATGTTGTAGCGAACATCTCCTTCCGCGCCCGGGTCCTGGCGAAGGCTTCCCGACACAGTCAGGCTTGTCGTGTAAATCCTCAGCGATCTAGTGCTAGTTCCGCTGGTGCTCCAGGGCGTGGCGGTATAGATGAATCCGGCCGAGCCGGTGAGGTTCACCAGATGCTGATAGCCACTCACGGGGTACGGAGAAATGGCCGTACTCGAGCCCACGCTCCTCAGGATGTGCTCTTCCTCGACATCTCTCAGAGCCTCGAGATCGTTGTGCGTTGTAGCTTCTGCAACCTTATCGGACACTCCCTTGAGCGTCTCCTCGTTGGCCGTTGTCGTTTCCTTGACCGCGGCCAACTCGTCGCGGAGCTGCTTGATCTCTTCCCGAAGTGATGGTTCGGCAGATTCGTGCGAAGTAGCCTGAGAGACGGCTTGCGTGTTGTCCGCTGCTGCCTTGGTCGTAGCCGAGGCGCTCCCCTTCGGGGCGCCGCTGGCGGCGGTTGTGGTTTTCGCCGCTTCGCCAGCTTGGGCTAGCACACTGCTCGGAGACAAAACGAGCAGTCCAGCTAGTAGAGCTTGCGGTGCAGGGCATTTGAAGCGCGTGGGGATGGATGTTCTCATGGGGGGAATATGGTCCTTCGTGCGATGAAATCCGTTGTGAGAGCTTGTGAAATCAATTCGCGGTCGATGGTCGAACATTTGGACTATCAGCAATTCCCGTACCACTTTGCTGCTATTAACCTGCGCAACAATGCTGCGGCCTCCGGCTTCCTCGATGCCCGGGCTGCTGATCTTGCAGCAACCAATCAACAGGCGTGCTTCGCGGGCAACAGGCCGGTGCGGCGTCGCTACGTTCTTGCAAACTGCGGTATGGGCTGCACTGCTACCGTGGCAGGCTCGTTCTCGTCGCTCTCTCCCGACGACTCCTCGACGGCTGCTGGCGAGCTGACGAACCCAACCTCGTCGCGCACGGCTTCTGCCGTTGGAGACGCCGGCCCGACGCTCCCGCCCAGAAAGCCGTCAGCTTGCCGGCTCCACAGGCGGTAGTATGCCCCCTGCTTGGCGATCAAATCCGCCGGGCGGCCGTCCTCGATGATACGGCCCTCGTCAAAGACCAGAATTCGGTCCAAGTTGGCAATCGTCGACAGGCGATGGGCAACGACGATGACCGTCTTCCCTTGCATCACCTCGTTCAGACTGTTTTGAATGGACTTCTCCGTGATGGAATCTAGGCTGGACGTCGCTTCGTCGAGAATCAACACGGGGGCATCCTTGAGGATCACACGCGCAATCGCGATGCGTTGCCGCTGTCCTCCCGACAGCTTCACGCCACGCTCGCCAACCATGGACTCGTATTTCTCCGGGATCTGGTCGATGAACTCATGGGCATGCGCCCGGCGTGCAGCACTTTCGACCTCGGCGTCACTGGCCTCGATGCGGCCGTAGCGAATGTTCTCCTTCAAAGAGCGGTGAAACAGGCTCGGATCCTGCGGAATCAGACTGAGCTGCGCGTGCAATGCTTCTTGGGTGAAGGCACGAATGTCCACGCCGTCGATCAAAACCTGCCCAGTTTGCGGATCGTGCATGCGCAAAATCAGGCTCACGAAGGTTGACTTGCCCGAGCCGGAGAGTCCGACCAGACCGACCCGTTGGCCCGCTGGAATCGACACGCTGAGTGCATCGAAGATCTTCCGTTCGGAAGTGTAAGCGAACCCGACCTGCCTGAATTCGATCGCCCCCCGTTTGATCGTCACACTGCGGGCATCGGGGGCGTCTACCAACTCGTGCGGCCGTATCAGGGTGTTCACACCATTGGCGATGTTGCCGGTGAATTCAAAGAATTCGAGGAAACGGCGACTCAGGTTGCGGCTCTCCGTGATGAGCAGCAGGGCCATGCTCGTCGCCATGACGAACTCGCCCACGTCGATCTTGCCCTGCCCCCAGAGCCGCAGCGAATACCACACCACGGCCACCTTGAGCACGGCCGACGACAGATACTGGAATCGCCGAATGCGCTCGGTATAGCTCAGCGAGGTCTGCGTCGCGCGCATCTCCCGGTCCAGGTATCGGTCGAGGAAGGAGCGCTCGAATCCAAGTCGCGCGAACAGTTTGGCGCTGGTTAGATTGGTGACGGAATCGACCACCTTGCCGGTGGTTTCACTTCGCGCCGCCGCCGCTCTGACGGCATAGGGTCGACTCTTTCGGGCCAGGAGGAACGAGATCCCGATGAAGGCTATCGCCCAACTGCCCACCAAAGCCCCCAGGCGAAGATTGGCGCGAAAGAGCAGCACGATCGATACGCTGAAGGTGATGACGACCGGCCAAAAGTCGATGATGAGCGTCCACAAGGTCATGTTGACCCCCTGAGACATCTCGCTTATCCGGTGAACCAGAGCGCCGGCAAAATTGTCGTTGAAGTAGCGGTGCGAGTGGTGCTGCAAATATGCATAGGTCTCGCGCGTAACTTCCTGGCGCTGCCGGGGGCTGATGCGAAGCTGAACGCTCCGGCCCAGGCTGCCGAACAGCACCTCTCCCAGACCGAGCGCAAGAAACAAAAGGAGCGGCCCCGTCAGGTTATCGAGCAAAGCCAGCGACTGAGCCTGCGCACGTGTCACAGCCTTGATGATCCGGCTCAACGCCAACGGAATCGAGATCCCGCAGGCCGAGTTTGCCGCCTCAAGAGCGATAAGGGTGAGAAACCACCAGCGCCTTCTCGCCACGAAATACAGGACGAAGCGCACCGGTGTGGCGGGCAGCGGTGGTGCTCCCGCCGCTCGTTGAAACTGCTGTCGCTCGGCAGATTGGCTCATGATGGTCGCTGATTTCCGCGCGACAGAGGGCGACGGTCACAACACCGTCGAATAGTGGTTGTGCCTTACCTTGTGGTACGCAAGCTCGCTGGCTGGGAGCGCGGGTTTGCTCTCGGCGGGATGGCCGATGCTGATGATCGAAGCCACCTTGATATGCTCTGGCAGGCCCAACAACTGCTGGATGAAACTTTCAGCCGTTACCTGGGCGTCATGCGGGCGGTTGCGGATCTGAATCCAGCAGCTGCCCAAGCCCAGCCACTCGGCTGTCGCCTGAACCAGGACGGCCGCAATCGCGGTGTCCTCGACCCACACATCGGACTTCGTGCTATCAGCGGCGATGACAATCCCAAGTGCCGCCTCCTTCAGAAATGCCCCGCCATTGGGTTTGGCCCTCGACAGGCTTTCCAGCAACTTGGCCTCGTCCACCACGATGAACTCCCAGGACTTGCCATTGCGCGAGGTCGGCGAACGAAGCAGCGCCTCGACCAAAAGATCACGAGCCTGCCGGCTGACCGGCTGACCAGTGTATTTTCGGATGCTGCGGCGTTTGCGAAGGATTTCCATCATGGGTTGAGGAGGTGACGGGAATGGGACTGCGTGCCGTAGAAGTGCACTGCCAGGTTCTGAAAGCATTTCGGTCAACGTCTTTGTGCGTGCCATCAGCTGAACCGGCCTTGCCGGCAATACGGGTATTGAGACACCTCAATAGTTGGACAGCAAACCCCATGCCAGCAGCATCACCATCTAGGCAGCGGTTCCGTGCCTTCTACCAAGGCAAGGTCGGACACGTTTGGGATCGATGGTGCCTCCGCAACAGCACAGCAGCAGCACTGTTGCCATCGCAGCAAGTCCACAGGCACGCTAGGTCCACGACGCTCCGCATCCTTGAATCAGAAAGTCGTTTCAAAAATCGGGGCGCCCAAGACTGTCGTGCCCTCGCTGATTGTCACGGTCGTTTGCCACGTGCCCGCCATCGAGAAGCTTAGGTTTCCTTGGTAAAGGCCAGTAGCAAGAAGAGTTGGATTCACGCTGCCCGGGGATCCATGGCCCATGACGGGCATCTGTGGGTCGAGCACCACCGTGGCGTCGTCGACCGGGAGGAATGTCAGCATGTCCGGCGTTTGATGAAGGGTTACAATAATCGGGTTAAGGCCGACCGCAGGCGAGGTCACGAAGTTGAGGCTCGCCACGTACCGCGTAGTTACGGTCGAGATCGGATCCGTTCGCGAAAACACACCTACGCCAGCGCCAACACTTACGTTGAGCGTCGGGAAGGTCACCACCGCGGTCGTCGATCCCGACTGGGTTATGTCGACGGTGGCGGCCCACGTCCCTGTTGATGTGCTTGGCATCAAGAACACAACTTGGCCGTGATAGAGACCATCAGGGGCGATGGTGGGTTGTCCTATCAACGGGGCGCCGTGTTCCACAACCCCGGACATCGACATTGTCGGCAAGAAGGTCACGCTGGCATCCGTGACAGCTTGACCCGAGGCTTTCGCGATCCTCAGATAGACTGGTGTCAGTCCAGTTTGCAGCGCTTTGTCCGTGAGCAGCTCGACGGTGAGATCACCCGCTGCTGCCGTAGCAACACTTACCTTATCGAGCGAACCGTTGCTTGAAGTATCGGTGGCGCCACTGCCACATCGGAGGGTTAGCAGAAAGAAGGCTGCGGGCACGATGCGCGTGATTGCTTTCATACCGATTTCCTTGCAATCAGTGGTGTTCGGAGCAACGCGGACAGCCCGACGCTCCGAACGCGGAGCGCGTGATGGCGCAGCCATAGATCGGGACCTGGGAGGCAAAATCATCGCGCTGTTCGAGAACGCCCACCAAGGCACGCTCAAGCCAGGGCTCGCGGCCGGGCTCACCGGGTGTGCGTTCATTGTCGATCCAGCCTCGGAAGCGGACCTGGCCGGTGCCGTCGATGACAACTGCGGTCGGGGTACTTCGAGCGCCGACCCACTCGGCGATCCGGCCGCCTTCGTCACGAAAGATCGGAATGCGAACCCCGCGCTCCTTGGCTGCACGCAAGACCTCATCAAAGGATTCCCCGGCATTGCTGGCAAGTCCAACCACCCGCACGCGCTCGGATGAGTAGCGATCGAGAAGACCGTCCACACGGTCCTGGTAGCGGCGCACGCACGGACACTCGCTGCTCCAAAACACCAGCACCGTGGCCGCGTGACCGCGCCAAAGCTCTTCGAGAGGAACAACCTCACCGTCGGCCGAGGTGAGGGTCAACGACTCGCTTCGTACATCGCGAAGGGACTGGGCTTGCGAGGCGCAACCCGCCGCCAGTAGGGCGGACAGCCATGGACATGGGCGCCTAGAAGTGGCCATAGCGTGCTCCTAGTGTGCCGCCAATTCGGGCGTCCTGGTTCATCCCACCCCCGTCCGGCCAAACCGAATTGCTGACCGTGGCGACAAGGGTCCAATGGGGTTGGCAACGCCACGACAACGAAACAGCGAGCGAATATAGGTGGGACTGCGATTCTGGCACCGTTGCCCCGCCAATCCGCAAGGCTCGCTCCCATTCTCCCAGCGCAGCCAAGGCAACGACCACTTTGCCGGGGACAATTTCTCGTCCCGTGGATAGGGCTGCGCGCAGGAGCGGCCCATATTGTTGCCGCTGCCCGGTGTCGGAACGTTCGAAAGGAAGGAAGCCCGTGAGGCTGGCGTCGAGGCGGAGGAAATACGGGCCAAGAGGGTATTCACTTTCGACGGCGAGCGAGCCGCTCCATGCACCGCGGCCAGTGGTTCCGGCGAACAGTGGCGGCGAGGTCTGCTCGACGCGGCGGCCGGTTGGGGCAGAGGTTGCCGCAACCAGCGCGAACGATGGGAACCCGCGCAGGGCGCCAATGGCCAGGAACTCGAAACGCGCGGCTGCCCCGATGTCCCCCAATCCCCCGGCCACCTGATTGACCGACCCCGACCACCGATCGTTGACCAAAACCGGAACCCATCCTTGCAATTGCACCCTCTCGTGGACGCGAACGATGGCCCACGGCTGAATCTGCGACACGCCTTCGGAGTAGTCCGACGGATTCCAGCGCAAGACACCGGCCGCGTCCCACTGTCCAAGGACGCGGGCATGGCCAATCTGTACGCCGGCCGCGAAATCCTCCCAGACGAGAAGCCTCCCTACTCCGAACGAGGTAGCCGACACACAGCAAGCGGCGGCTTGAGCTTGTCGTTCCCCGGCGCTGGCAAGGATAACTACCCATATCAATACGTTCGGTTTTCTTAACTGAGTCCCGCGGGCCAACAGGGCACCACTAGGACTTCTGCACGAGATCCATGCCGCAAATCGGGCAGGTTCCAGTGCCCTTTTCGCCCTGTGCCCAGTGGACCGTTCCCATATCGCAGTACCACACGCCAGACGGTAAAGAGTCTGCGTTTGGCAGCGGCGGACTGAACCTCTCGCCGGACAGGGGAACCACCAAGCTTAACCCCGAGCCGTCGAGCGGCCCTGACGAGTCGAATCCAACTTCGTTCAAACTCCCCGTATCCACGCTCCCACCGTCCACGCCAACTGGATGGTCGCCGGTCACGTCGACTGAACTTCCCGCATCCACCGGGCCGCCGTCGACGACTATTGGGTGCAAACTCGTGTCCGCGGCTAGATCCGGGCTGACCAGCACGTCGACCGCACCGGCGCCGTCCACAAGACCGCCACCGCCAATGCCGCTGTCGCCCGGAGCCGGAAGGTCATCCCCGCCGACATCCGCAGGGCTGGCCTCGCTCTTGTTGCCTCCATCAAGGGCGGGATGCCCCGCCTCCGAGCTTCCGCCGCCATCGACTCCCGCCTTCCCGCCATCCGGACCTCCGCCATCGGGACTCGGCGTTCCCGAATCACTACCGCAGGCTCCAAAGCATCCAAGCAGTAGTCCTAGCCCCAGGATCGAAACGAACTTCCTCATCTTAGTCCTTTCCTTTCTGTCGTTGTGTTCTGTAGTACGCAGAATTCGGCGTCCGTGAATCTTCGTTTCCCTGACAAGGCGGCCATCACCAGCGATGCAGTGCCGCACCGTGCTCAGCCTCGTAGAAGGGCGAGACATGGGTGCCTGGCGGAATGATCTCGTCGATACTTTGCAAATCTTCGGCCGAAAGGGTGATTTCGAGAGCCTTGAGCGCGTCTTCCAGCTGTTCAAGGGTGCGAGGTCCAATGATCGGACTGGTGATACCCGGCTGTTGCACCACCCAGGCCAGCGCCAGTTGCGAAAGCGGGACGCCCTTTTGGGCGGCTAAGCGGGTGAGCGGCTCGATCACGTCATAAATCGTGTCCACGAAGCGGCTGGCCGGGCTGCCGCGCCCGTTGCTAGTTGTCCCCACGCCTGGCCGCACTCCGAGGCTGGCTCGATTCTTAGGGGAATAGCGGGCGTCGTCCGGGATCGGCTGGCCACGCAGGTATTTTCCACTCAACAGGCCGCCACCGATGGGACTCCAAGGAATCACGGCCAAGCCGAAGGTTTGTGCCACGGGAAGCAGCTCCCGTTCGATACGCCGGTCGAGCAGGTTGTAAGGCGGCTGTTCGGACACGAAGCGATTGAGGTGCAGCTTCTCACTGGCCCAAAGGGCCTCCACCACCTGCCAACCAGCGAAGGTCGAACTGCCAAGATAGCGTACTTTCCCGGAGTGCACGAGGTCGTCGAGCGCGCGGAGAGTCTCGTCGATGGCGATTTCGGGTCGTGGGCGGTGGATCTGGTAGAGGTCGATATGGTCGGTCTGAAGCCGTTTTAGACTGGCTTCGGCCTGCTCGATGATATGGCGACGGGAGCTGCCCTGCTGGTTGGGATCGGTGTCGTCCATCGCGCCGTGAACTTTCGTGGCCAAGAAGATTCTCGACCGCTTACCGCCACGTTTCAGGGCCTCACCGGTGAACTCCTCGCTGCGGCCATGGGCGTAGACGTTCGCGGTATCGATGCTGTTGATGCCGGCGTCGACAGCTCGGTCGATGATGCGAATGGCGTCTTCGAGCTCGGTACGCCGGCCAAACATCATCGTACCCAGCGTGAGCGGTGATATGCGGATGCCTGTCCGTCCAAACAGACGGTAATCGGTGGTCTTGGTGGCCATGATGGAATTCCTCAGCCTATGCTGCATTTGGGAGCTGTTTTGCTGCTATCGCACAGCAACCTCCGTGCCATCTCACCTCTAACACCGAGGGCCGCTAACTTCGCTCAATTGCCGAGGCAACGTGTTGCAAACGCAACAGCACGACAGCAGTTTTGCTGCTGATGCAACTTGTCTGACGAATGGACCTTGTGTCCGCCTATGCCTTCCCCATGGCATGGCAGTTGCAGCCTTCCCACGCGTTTGCACACGTATGAAGGTCCCTGAGGAATGAGGTCGTTATGGGTAAGCTGAAAGAGATCATCGATCCATCGGTCCTGCATCAATTGACTGATGAGACGGTCATTGGCATCGACATCGGCTCACGCGGCGCCAAGGCCGTACTTCTGAGCCAGGGCAATTACTACACGGCGTTTGGCGCCACCGGCATCAACATGCAGGAGACGGCGCATGAGCTTCTGGAAGAGCTTTTCGCTGCCTCCGGAGTTTCGCGCAATGAGGTCAGCTATATCGTGGGCACGGGCTATGGGCGCGTTGCGCTCAAGTTCCCGGATATTCCATCGCAGATCGTCACCGAGATCTCCTGCCATGCCCTGGGCGCGCACTTCCTGAACACCAACGTGAAGACCATCCTCGACATCGGGGGACAGGATTCCAAGGCCATTCGAGTCGATCCAGACACCGGCAAGGTCGCCGCCTTCGTCATGAATGACAAATGCGCTGCGGGCACCGGACGCTTCCTGGAAAAGGTCGCCGGTCTTCTGGAGCTGACCATCGACGACCTCGGTCGGGAATCGGTTAAGTCGCAGCACCCGTCGGAAATTTCCAGTCAGTGCGTCGTCTTCGCTGAATCAGAGGTCATCTCTCAGCGAGCCAAGGGCGATTCCGTCCAGGACATCGCGGCCGGTATCCATCTCGCCAGCGTCAGACGCGTGCGCAGCCTACTCAACCGCGTCGGCATCGAACGCGAAGTGATCTTTTCCGGCGGCGTCTCGAACAACATCGGCATGCACCACGCGGTCGAGCAGATCCTCGGCTTTCCCCTGGTCAAGGTCGCTATCGACGCCGTGTACGCCGGTGCGCTTGGCGCGGCCATCCACGCACAGCAGCTATTTGCCAGCGAGCGCATCACCGAAAGCAAGGGCACGTCCTATCATCTAGATCTCACGGATCTGGAAAACCGCATCAGCGCCCATCACGAGAACCTCATAAGCTCTGGCGACAAGATCAAGAAGGTCGGCTACCTGTGCACGTACACGCCGCTTGAGCTCATCAACGCCTCGGGCGCTGCCCACTTGCGCCTGTACAAGGCCGGCGACACGGACGTTGTAGCGAGCGGCGAACAGATTACCCAATCGGTCTTCTGCGACTTCACCAAGTCCATCCTAGGGGCCTTCAAGGAAGGCGACAAGCTCTACAACTCGCTCGACAAGATCTACACCTTCTACACCTGCGACTGCATCAAGAAAGTCGGCGAGGCCATTGGCGCCTTCTTCAAGCCTTCCGAAGTCTTCAACACACCGCGCCTGCGCCACAAGGATAGCTCGCGCGACTTCTACTTGAGCGAGATTCTCTACTTCAAGGAGGATCTGGAACGCCTGACGGGCAAGGAAATCACCGAGGAACAGGTCAGCGCGCAGATCAAGATTTACAACAAGGTTCGCGTCCTGCTCAAGAAGATCTCCGAGCTGCGCAAGCGGGACAACCCTCCCCTCACCGGCAAGGATTTCCTCGACCTCATCAAGGGCTACTACTACCTGCCCGCCGAGGATCTGGTCGAGCTCTACACCCAGGTCTACGAAAAGCTCTCGGCGGCCCCGGACACTGGCGCCAAGCGCATCCGCCTGCTGATGGCTGGCGGCATTGTGGCCGACGGCGACAGGCGCATTCTCGAGCTCATCGAGGATGAAATTGGCGCCCGCATCGTCGCCGAGGACCATTGCACGGGTCTCAAGACCATCTATCACACCATCAGCGAGGAGGGAAATCCGTTCAAGGCCCTGGCCCATGCCTACTTGGATCAAGCCCCCTGTGCCCGCATGAAGCCATTGCAAGACCGGGTCGACTTCTCCCAGTCGCTAGCCGACGAGTACCAGGTGGATGGCGTAATCTATGCCTACCTCAAGTTCTGCCCGTGCTACGGGCAAATCAAGAACGAGTTCTTCAGACTGTTCCAGAACAAGGATCTGCCCTTGCTCGAAATCCCGGTGGACTATTCCAAGAGTGACATTGGGCAAATCAAGACCCGTGTCGAAGCATTCGTCGAGGTGCTCAAAGAGCGCAAGCGGCAACCTGCGCAACAGCCACCAGCCCTGGAAGCGGCGTCATAGAGCGAATCAAAGGAAGACCAACCATGAGCCATCAGCACGAATTCCATCAGGTCATCGACCCAACCGTCATCGCCGAGCTTAGCGGCGACAAGACCGTCGGCTTCGATCTAGGTTCCCGCACCAGCAAGGCGGTTCTCCTTGCCGATGGCAAGCTGCACACGGCCATCATTCCAACCGGAATTTACATGCAGCAAACCGCCGACAAGCTATTCGCCCGTTTGCTCAAGCAGAGCGGTTACGCCCGCGAGCAAATCCGGTACATCGTAGGCACGGGTTACGGACGCATTGCTCTGGGTTTCGCGGAGATCCCTTCGAAAGTCGTGACCGAGATCTCGTGCCACGCCATGGGCGCGCACTTCCTTAATGCCAAGGTCAAATCGATCGTCGATATCGGCGGACAGGACTCCAAGGCCATCAAGGTCGACACGCGCAACGGCAAGGTGGTGGAGTTCATCATGAACGACAAGTGCGCGGCAGGGACGGGACGCTTTCTCGAAAAGGCCGCCAATCTCCTTGGGCTGACGGTCGAGGAGCTTGGCCAGGCTGCCCTGAATGCTGACAAGCCGTCCGACATCTCAAGTCAGTGCGTGGTTTTCGCCGAGTCGGAGCTCATTTCGCTCAATGCACGTGGCGAGCGCCGCGAGAACATCGCGGCGGGCATTCACTTGGCCACGGCCCGCCGAGTAAAGAACCTGGTTAATCGCCTTGGCCTGGAACCAGATCTGGTCTTCTCCGGCGGCGTGTCCAACAACATCGGCATGTGGAAAGCCCTAGAAGATCTCCTTGGCCATCCCATCAGCGTAGTCAAGCTCGACACCGTCTACGCGGGCGCCCTCGGCGCTGCCATCCTGGCGCAAAGGAGTTTAGCTGGCGAGGAATTCGCCGAGAAGCTTCGGCCGGGCAAGATTTCCAGCCTCGCCACCAGCACCAGCCTCAATTGAGGAAATAGCCATGGATATCGACAGCGTCATCACCCAGCGCGACTACCTGGACTACACCAAGCACGTTCACGCCTACTCCAGTGCCATCGGTCGCTTGGTCGAGCTCTCGCACGCCTATATCACCGATGCGGAAGAGGCGCATAGGCACGGCACCCCAGCCATCTGGGCCAATGGTTTCTGGGAAACGCCACTCCTGTACGCCTGTGGCGTGATTCCCGTCTCGTTCGCCGAGATGGGCCGCCTATCGGACAAGGAGGCGATGGAGATCGCCGAGAACTACTATCAGTTCCCCGTCGAGACCTGCTCCATGGTCAAGTGTGTCGTCGGCCAGTGGCATCGGCGCAGAGGCACCAGCATCAAAAAGATCCTCGGTTCGAGCGGCGCCTGCGAGCCGTTCAACCTCGCCTGGGAGATCATGAAGAAGGAAGGCTACGAGGTCTACAACATCGACGTGACCTACCGGGCGCCTGGCACCAAGGGCAAACGCCTTGAGCAGCTCATCGATTTCTTCAAAGGCGAACTCTACGGCGTGGTGGAATGGCTCACCGGCAGCCGAGAGATCGACGAAGACCGGTTGCGCACGGAGATCAAACGCAAGAACCGTCTTATCCACAAGGTCAAGCGCATCCTCGAGTTGCGGCTATCCCATCCCTTCTACCTCAAGAGCCTGCCCACCATCCTGCTGCTGAACATCGGACTCACCAATTACTTTGGCAAGCCGGTCGAGTTCGAAGCCGTCGTCGACGAGCTTCTTGCAGAGCTGGAAGCCCGCCCCGTGGACAAAGCCGAGCTTGACCGCGTGATCCCGTTGGTTTGGGCCGGGGGCACTGGCCAGGAATTCGGCATCTACGAAGCCATCGACCAGGCCGGGGGATCTTTGCTTGGTTTGCGGATGGTCCCCTTCAAACCCTACCGGGAAGATGTGCCCCCGGTGGAAGCCCTGGTCCGCTATCTCTATGACAACCAGAATGGCGGTGCGGCCGTCTATTCCCGTGAAATCATCGAGAACGAGATTTCCAAGGTCAAAGCGCGCGGGCTCGTGCTCTATGGCTATATCGGCTGCTCGTTTGCAAGCGTCGATCGCGAGATGTGGCGCAACTACTTCCACCAAAAAGGGATCCCCAGTATCAACCTCGAGGGTTCCTACCAGACGGGAGCGCCCACTGGCCAGCTCATGACCCGCGTGAAGGCTTTCATCGAGATGCTGTCGTAAGGAGATCCCATGGCCGATTTGGATGTGGTACGAACACAGCGCGACTATTTGCAGTATTCCCGGGAGATTCACCACTATTCCCCGGCCACTGCCAAGCTCCTCGACCTATCGAACAGCTACATCGCGGATGCGGAGGCCGCCTTCTATGCCGGCAAGAAGAACGCCATCTACGCAGGCGGTGGATGGGAGGCACCGCTCATCTATTCGCTCGATACTATCCCCATCGCCTACGGCGAGATGGGACGGCTTTCGGACCACGAAACCATGAGCATCTCCGAGGACAACTACCAGTTCCCGGTGGAGACCTGCTCGATGGTCAAATGCGTGGTGGGTCAGTGGCATCTGCGCCGAAACAAGAAGAATGGCATCAAGCGCATCCTGGGAAGCTCGTCCGCGTGCGAGCCCTACAACATGGCCTGGGAGGTAATGAAGAAGGAAGGCTTCGATGTCCACAACATCGATGTCATCTATCGCTCGACCAGCACCAACGGAAAGCGGCTCGATCAGCTGGTCGACTTTTTCGTTGACGAGATCTACGGCGTTGTGGAGTGGCTGACCGGAAGCCGCAAGTTCGATGAGGACAAGCTTCGCTTCGAGCTGAAGCGCAAGAATCGCATGCTGGCCAAGGTGCGCAAGATCCTCGATCTTCGCCTCAAACACCCCTTTTATCTCAAGACGCTGCCGACCATCCTGCTCTTGAATGTGGGGCTCAATGCCTACTTTGGAAAGCCCGAGGAGTACGAGGCCGTGCTTGACGGGTTGATCGACGAGCTCAGCAGTCGAGAAGTCGATCAATCGGAGATCGACCGCGTGATCCCCCTGGTCTGGGCGGGTGGTACCGGCCAGGAATTCGGCGTCTACGAAGCCATCGATCAGGCCGGGGGCGCTCTCCTAGGATTGCGGAGCGTCCCAATGAAAGCCTACCGCGAGGACATTCCTCCGGTCGAAGCCCTGGCTCGTTGGATGTACGACAACAGCCGGGGCGGCGCCGGCGTCTATTGGCGCAATGTGCTTGAGCAGGAAGTAAGCAAGGTCAAGGCGCGAGGCATCGTCCTCTATGGTGTCATCGGCTGCTCCTTCCAGAGCATCGACAAGGAAATGTGGCGCAGCTACTTCCATGAGAAGGGCATTCCAAGCATCAATCTCGAGGGCTCATTCCAGACCGGTGCACCCACCGGGCAGCTGATGACCCGCGTGAAGGCATTCATCGAAATGCTTTCTTAGACGATTCGCGCCGAGGAATCTCCGATGGTTGGACTGAGTTTGGTTCGAGATGCACCTAGTCCATTGCGCCGGCCGCAGAAGGATGGCTTCGATCGCTATCCCAATGCGGGGAAGTTACTTATTGAGAAGCTGGCTCTTGCTCTGGGAGAAAAGGTCCTCGAAATCGGTTGTGGAACGGAGTTTTTCGCCTCGCATGCCGCCGACAATGTCGGTCCAACCGGATCCATCGTGGCCATCGGTCCCGAGCCGGCTCCGGCAGAGCTCGCGGAGCTCAAGGCGCAGAACAATCTTACGTTTCGCGAGGGAGACGCCTACGATCTCATTGACTTCGCAGAAGCAACATTTGATGTGGTCTGCATCAATACGGCTTTCCACGGACTGCCCGAGGATGTGGGACCACTCCTGCAAATCCATCGCGTGCTCAGGCGCGGCGGCCGGATGGGAATCGCCACCGGGCCGGGTGAACACCTTGGCACGCTACAGCTTATCCGCAAGCGCGTTCTGGCAAGCGAGCCCTATGTTGGATTTCCAGTGGCTCGTGTCGGAACCGCCCATCGAGTCACCGTCAAAGAGCTGCAAGACCTATTGCTGGACATCGGATTTGTCGTGACGGCGATCATGCTCGTTCCGAACGTCACATTCCATCCCACCGCTTTTGCGGCGCTCGACTTTTCCCAGGCCAGTTCGTTTGGAAACTTTCTCGGCCACCTACCTGAAGAGCTGCGCTGCTCGGCCACCGGCGAAATCCTCCGTACACTGGAGGCGTCTAGAACCCCCGAGGGCATCCGTTTGGAGTGCGCGCGTCTTATCGCAGTTGCCCACAAAATTCGAGACTGAACAGGAGATCACAGATGCCAGAAGTAGCCAAAGCCGACCAGCCAGTGTACAGGCGCGAAATGCCCCATTGGGGGGAGCCGTATCCCAACCAACTCAAGCGAGCATCTCTCAAGGCGGCCTTGGCCGACTACATTCTCCAGGTCAACCATGGCGGCTATCATCCCGATCCGCGCAAAGTGCTCGCGGTGAAGATCGAGGACCGCACGACCATCCTGCGCAATGCCTCTACGCCGTTGCGACACGAGGTCTACTACTTCGTTGAGGGTGAGGTGTTCCCCGAAGAGGGAACCACCAAGCTTGCCGAGGGACAAACCCCGGATGAGCTTGCCGAAAAGCTATTGGAGCAGAGCTACGAGCAACTGTGGATTTGGGCCGCCTACGACATCACCAAGGGATCTCCGCCAGGGTTCCGCAAGCCTTTTGAGCATCCACCGATCCAGCGTGGCTCCGGCCACGCCAATCCAGAGCGCAAGACCCGACGAAAAGACGTGCCCATCAAGGTTGACCCGAAGTTCTTCATCCCGGATCCAGTCGAGCCCTACCAAGCCGAACCGGGTTTCAAGGCCGATCTACCCAACGCCGAGGTCATTGCCTACCTGGAAGAGCTCGTCAAATTGGACTTTCGCAACGCGCTGCCCGAGGGTGCCAATCCCCCCATCTGGGACCCGCCCATCGTTGGCTTTGCTTCGGCGCACGATCCAGTGTTCGCCCGCTTTCAAGATCCGGAGGTCGTGGGACCACAGCACCGCTTGCCCGAGGAGTGGCTACCTGGTGCCGAGACCGTCATCAGCGTCTTTGTGCCCTTCTCGGAGCCTATCCACAAAGCCTATCGCAAGGATTCTCGTTTCTCCGCGCTGGAATTCGCCTCGGGGAAGTGGAATGGATCCAAGTTCTTGAACGTCATACGGCGAGGGTTGATTCGCTTTGCCGAGCGCCGCGGCGGCAAGGCCATCGCGCCCAACATCGACCCACGTTACGACTCGGACCACTGGGCACCATTCTGGTCCGAACGCCACGTCGGCTTCGCGGCCGGGGTAGGTACGTTCGGATTGCAAGATGCGATCATCACCGCGCGCGGCGTGTATGGCCGCATCTGCAGCGTCGTGACCACGCTCAAACTAGAGCCGACGGTGCGCCCGTACCGCGAAGTCTACGGCTATTGCCTCTATGCCTTCGACGGCAGTTGCAGCGCCTGCATCGAGCGCTGCCCCAGCAAGGCCATCTCGACGGCCGGAAAGGAAGTTGAACGATGTCCGAAGAATGGCAACGGCGACAATTTCAAGCTCTGGGGGTACGGCTCGTGCGGGCATTGCTCCACGTTCGTTCCTTGTTCCCGCACCATACCGGCCAAGATTCGACGGGCGCTGGATGGCTCTCCCACCCGAACATGAGGCATCCTTGCATCAGCAGCAACCGGATCCCGCCGAGGTCCCACCGGCGCGCCCCCCGACGAATCACCTTCGACAGATCCTTCGAGCGCTGAGTTCGCGCAACTACCGTCTCTTTTTCGCCGGGCAAGGCATCTCGCTGCTTGGCATGACCATGCAACAGATTGCCTTGGGGTGGTATGTCTACCGCCTGACGGGCTCGCAGGTCATGCTCGGCACCATAGGGTTTCTGAATCAGATTCCTGGCTTGGTTATCTCGCCCATCGCTGGCGCTCTTAGCGACCGGGTCGATGGCCGACGGGCCCTCCTTGCGATACAGAGCGGCCTTATGCTCCAAGCCTTCTTGCTGGCCTTTGCGGTGGTTACGGGATACGGCACCATTTCCGTTCTTCTGGGTCTTTCCCTGTTGCAGGGCATTCTCAATGCCTTCGATCTTCCTTTCCGCCAATCGATCGTGCCAACCTTGGTCGAAAAGCATCGGGACCTTCCCAGCGCCATTGCCCTCAATTCGGCCATGTTCAATGTCGCGCGCATCCTGGGCCCTTCCATTGGCGGAATACTGGTCGCGGCGGTCGGTGAGCAAATGTGCTTCTTCGTCAATGGCGCAAGCTATCTGGCCGTGCTAGGCGCACTGGGCGCTATCAACCTTCGACCACGCGTGCTGAGCTTTCCGACCGGCAGGATGGCCACGGATATTTTTCAAGGACTGAGCTATGTTCACCATCATCGCCCGATCCGAGATCTCCTCGTCCTGCTCGCGGCCGAATCCTTTCTGGGACTAGCCTACGTCGTGCTCTTCCCTGTGCTCGCGCGCGATGCCCTTCACGGGGATCCCCATACACTTGGCTTCTTGATGGGAGCGGCAGGGATCGGCTCGCTCGCGGCCGCGATTCGGCTGGCTTCGCGACGCAATTTGCGTGGACTTTTGGGCAACATCGCGTTCTGCGTCGTGCTTTCGGCAATGGCCCTTCTCCTCTTCACCTTCGTCCATTCCCTGTTTCCCATGCTCGTTCTCGTTGCCACCGCGGGCTTTGGCTTCATCTCGGTGTCGGGCGCTGCCAACACCATCATTCACACGCTGGTCAACGACCCTATGCGCGGCCGGGTCATGTCCTGCTACACGCTGGCGTTCGTGGGCTTCGCACCATTCGGCAACCTAACCTTGGCGTGGCTCTCCCAGCGTTGGGGAATTACACACGCCATTTCACTTTTTGGCTCGCTGCTTTTGGTCTGCGGTTTGATCTTCTGGTCTCGCCTCAAGAGCCTGCGTGCGGCGGTCCGCCCCATCTACGTCGATCTGGGAATCATTCCCTGGCAGAACGAGTAACGGCTGCAGTCGCCGTGCTATTGACTTGCAGCCATTGCAAGAAGGACACCCATGACTTGGAACAGAATCTCCCCGAAAGAACTGGCCGACAATCCGTTTCGCCTCATCGGCGATGACTGGACGCTCATCACCGCAGGCACGCCGGCCAAGTGGAACACCATGACCGCGTCGTGGGGCGGATTGGGCGTTCTATGGAGTCGCCCCGTCAGCTTCATTTTCGTGCGCCCTACCCGGCATACCTATTCATTCTTGGAGGAGGCATCACGATATACGCTATCCTTTTTCGATGAGAAGTACCGTTCCGCGCTGAATCACTGCGGAAAGGTCTCCGGGCGCGAACACGACAAGGCAGCCGAGACCGGACTAGAGCCTATCCCACTTGATCACCAGACCGTGACCTTTCGCCAGGCACGCCTCGTCATCGTGAGCCGAAAGCTTCATGCCCAGGATCTCGACCCTGCAGGTTTCATCGACAACACCTTGGAGAAGCACTACGCGGCCAGGGACTATCATCGACTGTATGTGGGCGAGATCGAAGAAGTCCTTGTTCAACCTTAGCGCCAGACAGGCGCTTAGACACCACGCTCCCCCTTCCCTTGGCAGTGGGTTCCAAAGGTCAGCCGGATTGAGCATTCCAGGCTCGCGCGGGAAAAGACTTCCTCTGCCGTCGAGTGGATTGCGTAGCCGCTACACCGACCGGAAGAAGGACTCGGACACGCTGGTAGGCAGGCAGGCCAATGACATCTCCAATCCTTTGGGCCCGCGACTCGAACCGCAACAAGCCGTCCAACCACACGGATGCGTAACCCAAGTCCGTGATGGCCTGGAGGAGGTTTTGCGCAACTGCCGCATTGTCCTCCACTTCGGATGTGTACGCGTATACCGACACCGGTTGTGCCCGAACCTCAAAAATCGCGGCGATGAAGGCCGGTGCTGTTGCGATGAATGCTCGCCCCGGAAGTATCGCCCGTATCACTGCCAGCTTCTGGGTGTCGGTGATGGCGACGATTTCCGAAATCCGACGCTCCCTTCCACTTGGCGCGTCGAGGCCGGCCCGAACTATCTTCTTCAGGTGTTCCGCGGGCACAGCCTTGTCTTGGAGAAAACCGCAATAGCGGCCGAGTGCCTGCTTCGCTTGAAATGGTTTCATGGTGACACCTCGGTTCTTCATCCGCGAAAGTAGAGTGCTTTCGAAAAAGTTCTGCCATGGTTCGCAACAGACAAACATCGCGTCATTTGATGTCTGTGGGGACTCAAGGGCAAACGCCATACCGCTTCTAGTCCTAGCTCCAGACCGCCACAACCCGGGGTTTCCAAAGAATAGGCAAAGCATGGTGTTGCATCAGCAACAGTGAATCAGCAGTCTTGCTGCCTTCTGAGCATGCAGGGCTATAGCACCACGCGTCCAAGGACCATTATCGACTTCAAGTGGGCGAGATAAAGAAGACCCTCGTTCGGTCCTAAGGCCGCTTGGGATTCGAGCCCCGGTCAGTGGTGCACGCGACGCAGGTGATTGATCACGTCGATTCGAGTGATGAGCCCGAGGAACTTGCCTGCGTCGCACACGATGGGAACCAAGCCTCGATCGAAGAGTGTGAAAAGGGAATCGAGGGGCGCATCGGGGCTAACGGTCACGAGTTGGGTGGTCATGTAGTCGCGCACCGGTCTGGCAAAGGCCGCAGGCGCGGCCGTCACAGCCCGCAGCAGATCGGTTTCGTCAAGCAGGCCTACGATTTGCGCTCCCTCGAGCACGGGAAGCTGGGAGACCTCCGCGAGCTTCATGCGTGTATGCGCAAGTTGAAGCGTATCCGCGGGCGCGACGGCAACGACTTCGCCCTGATCCGGGCGGCGGGCGATGACGTCGCGCAGATCGCCGGTGGGCCGGTCGCGCAAAAAGCCATGGTCCTGCATCCAGAAGTCGTTGAACTGCTTGGACAGGTATTTGCTGCCGCTGTCACAAATCAGGGTGACCACGCGCTTGGCAGTCGTCTGCACGCGACAATAGTGCAGAGCCGCGGCCACCAGCGTCCCCGAGGACGAGCCGGCCAAGATACCTTCCTGGCGCAGCAACGCCCGCGCGGTGAGCAGGCTCTCCTCGTCGCTGATGGTGAACGCCTGGTGCACCGGACGCAGATCGCAGATGGGCGGCAGGAAATCCTCGCCGATACCCTCTATCAGCCACGAGCCTGCCTCCGACATCTTCCCGGTGCGCACGTACTCGGAAAGCACGGAGCCGGCGGGATCGGCCAGCACCATTTCCACCTGCGGTGCCTGCCGTGCGAAGAAACGTCCGAGGCCCGTGATGGTGCCGCCCGAGCCTACGCCGCACACCATGGCGTCCATCCGGCCCTCCATTTGTCGCCAAATCTCTGGTCCGGTAGTGGTTTCGTGCGCACGCGGATTGGCGGGATTGCCGAATTGGTTGACATAGTAGCCACCGATCTCGCGTGCGATTCGCTCGGCCATATCCTGGTAGTATTCGGGATGGCCCTTGCCAACGTCGGAACGGGTCATACGGACCTCGACGCCCAACGCGCGCAAGTGCACGATTTTCTCCAGGCTCATCTTGTCCGGAATGACCAGGATTAGGTGGTAGCCCTTGAGCGCCGCGACCAGCGCCAAACCGAGCCCGGTATTGCCAGCCGTAGCCTCGACCAAAGTGGCGCCAGGCTTGATGGCACCGCCTTCTTCGGCCGCCTCGATCATGGCCAGGCCGATGCGATCCTTGATCGAACCGCCGGGATTCTGGTTCTCCAGTTTGACGAACAGCTCGCAAAGGCCGGTATCGAAGCTGCGCAAGGGCACGAGCGGCGTGTTGCCGATGAAGCTGAGGACGCCAGGTCGAGCCTCGGCGCTCACAAGCGAGCCTTCGCAGCCGACAAGGCCTGCTCGAGATCCGCCCACAGCTCTTCCACGTTCTCGATACCGATGGACAGCCGAACCAGACCGTCCGTGATGCCCAGCTCTGCGCGACGCGCGGGCGGAAGCGAGGCGTGGGTCATGAGCGCTGGGTGCTCGGCCAGGGACTCCACGCCGCCCAAGCTCTCGGCCAACGTGAAGATTCGCAAGCCCATGAGGAACCGTCTGGCCTCGTCGAGACCGCCATCGAGCTCGACCGTAATGATCCCGCCCCCGCCCGCCATCTGAACCCGACACAGGTCATGCTGCGGGTGACTGGGTAACCCGGGATAGTGCACGCGCAGAACACCTTCGGCTCGCTCCAGCCGTGTGGCGATTTCGGTGGCAGCCGCAACGTGCTGGCGCATGCGCAAGGGCAAGGTCTTGATGCCGCGCAGAACCAGATAACAGTCCATCGGGCTCGGGACGGCCCCGATGGCGTTCTGCAGGAACTTCAGCCGCGCAGCCAATTCCAGGTCGCTGGTGATCAAAGCGCCACCCACCACATCGGAGTGGCCGTTGATATACTTCGTGGTCGAGTGGACGACGACAGTGGCTCCCAATTCCAGCGGCCTTTGCAGCACCGGCGAGGCGAAGGTGTTATCCACCGCCAAGACGATTCCTCTCCCCTTGCACGCTTCGGCTGCGCCTCGCAGATCCACGAGATGCAGCAGTGGATTGGTGGGCGTCTCCAGCCATACCAGGCGTGTGCGCGGGGTCAGGGCAGCCGCCAGCCGATCCAGCGACCGCAGATCGACGTAGCTGACCTCAATCCCGAGCGGCCCAATGACCTTGTCGAAAATGCGAAACGTCCCACCGTAGACGTCATCGCCGCAAACCACATGGTCCCCTGGCCGCAACGTGTGCAACAATGTCGTCGCCGCCGCGCAGCCGCTGGCGAAGGCGAACCCAGCCTTGCCGCTTTCGAGCGCGGCTAGACATTCCTCTAGTGCGGCGCGAGTCGGATTGCCACTGCGCGAATAGTCGAAACGCAACGGTTTGGCCGGTTCGGGCTGGGCAAAGGTGGAAGCCAGCACGATCGGTTGCATCACCGCCCCGTGCAACGGATCCGAGGGCTGCCCCGCGTGGATGGCTAGCGTCTCGATGGCAGCATTCGCGCGAACGGCAGACATGAGGGGAAGGTAACATGACAGCTGTCTATTTTGCCAGACAGAACGTCGAGAATGCCTTCACCTATTTTGTCTGCATCGCTGCGCAAGCAAGCCGGTACCCAATCACCCGCCAGCAGCTCCGCATAGTCTTTGTATTCGCTTCCAGCGACCGTCGCGCTCTTTCTCGATGGCGACTAGGTCGGCCTTCCCGAGATGAGCGAATCGCTTCTGCGACGTCAAATGCTCCGCGATGGGCTTGAAGCGTCGGGTCGATTTATTGATCCGGTAGTGGCCACCTTCGTACTCGGCTTGGATCCAAAGACCACAATCCACCGCCCCGCGCGCAACCTCTAGTGTTTGGTCGGTCTCGATGCCCCAGCCGGTTGGACACGGTGCCAGCACGTGCAAAAAGGACGTACCGACGGTGGCACGTGCCTTCTCCACCTTGCGAATGTAGTCGTACGTGTGGGCGACCGTGGCAGTAGCCGCATAGTCGATCCCGTGCGCGGCCACGATCTCGAACAGATCTTTCTTGCGGCTGCGTGCTCCGGCTGCGACCCTGCCAGCCGGGCTGGTCGTGGTACGGGCGCCCAAAGGAGTGAGGCCACTCTTTTGCACGCCAGTATTCATGTAGGCTTCGTTGTCGTAGCAGATGTAGATGAAGTTTTCGTGCCGATCGATAGCGCCGGACAAAGCCTGAAGTCCGATATCCGCCGTGCCACCATCGCCGGCAAATCCCACGACGTGGTAATCGCGCAATTTCAGTGCTCGCGCCGCCGCAGCGATACCGGACAGCATCGAAGCCGTGCCCGCAAAGGTCGAGATGATGGCGTTGCAGCCAAAGGCGAGCTGCGGATAGAGAAATCCGACCGCCGACATGCATCCGGCCGGCAAGACGACGAAGGTCCGTTCGCCAAGCACCTTGAGCGCCAATCGCACGGCCAGGCTGCCGCCGCAGCCTGCGCAAGCCTTGTGCCCCAGGAAGAGCTCGTCGTCGGACAAGGAAAGCTTGGCGGAAAGTGCCTCAGACATTGTTCGTCTCCTGGACGTTGACGAAGCGGACGCGCTCGCGCGGCTGGGTGGTCGCTGCGATGAGATCCACAAACATCTGCTCGACGTCAGCGCGGGAGATGTCGCGCCCGCCGAGGCCGGCCACGAAGTTGAGCAGCACGGGCCGATTGGCCGCCCCCGCAAGCGTCGAAGCAACTTCGCTGAACACAGCGCCAGCGTGACCAAAGGAAATGTCCTTTTCCAGCACCCCCACCGCACGCGTAGCTACCAAGGCTTGTTCAATCTCGTGCGCGGGGAACGGCCGCATGAAGCGCAACTTGAGCATGCCGACCGCCACACCCCGGTCACGCAACACATCGACGGCATCGCGTACGGTCCCCGCCACGCTTCCCAAGGTCACCAGCACCACCTCGGCATCCTCGCAGCGATACCCTGTCACCGCACCGCCATAGCTGCGGCCGAAGCGCCGGGCAAATTCGGCGTCCACCTCGGCCGCCACACGCGTCGTCTCAAGCATGGCCCGATGTTGCTGAACCTTGAACTCGGTGTAGTGGGCCGGACCGGCGGTGAAGCCCATATTGGTGGGTGCTTCGAGATCCATCTTGCTGACTGCGCGGAACGGCGGCAGGAAGGCATCCACCGCTTCCTGCGCGGGGATCTGCACCGGCTCGTAGGTGTGGGTCAGCACGAAACCGTCGAGATTCAGCATCACCGGGGTTAGAACGTCCGCGTGCTCGGCAATGGCGAATGCCTGGATGGTCATGTCCAGCGCCTCTTGCGCGTCCTCGATATAGATCTGGATCCATCCGCTGGACAGCAAGGTCAACGAGTCCTGCTGATCGCCGTAGATGTTCCAAGGCAAGGCCAAGGCACGGTTGGCATTCATCATCACGATGGGAAAGCGTCCGCCGCTGGCGTAGTGCAGGCACTCTGCCATGTAGAGCAAGCCTTGCGACGAGGAGGCGGTGAAGCTGCGCGCCCCGAGCGCGCTCGCTCCCATACACGCCGACAGGGCCGAATGCTCCGATTCCACGTGCAAGAACTCCGAGCCCAGTTGGCCTTCAGCCACCCATTCCGCCAAACGTTCGATGACGACAGTTTGCGGCGTGATGGGGTAAGCGGCGATGACATGCGGACGGGCGAGCCGCGCTCCCCAGGCCACCGCTTCGTTGCCAGAGATAAAATGGGACTGCATAGTCGATGCTAGGGAACTAGACGGCATTGGGTCCTCTTTCTGGAACCATCGTGATGGCCTGCACGGTGCATTCGCGCACGCAGATGCCACACCCTTTGCAAAAGTCATAGTCGATGGCGACACCGGTCCCGACCCGGAGAACCGCGCCGTCGGGGCAGGCGCGCACGCAGCGCTGGCAGCCGGTGCATAGCTCGACGGTGACGAGCGGGCGTTGGCTCCGCCAGGAGGCGTTGGTCTCTACCAAGTGCCCGGCCATGAAACAGGGACCGACGGGATACGTCTTTGGCGAGCTTGGCCGAACGAACGGCCGAACTTTGGGTTTAGGCATCGCGCTGCTCCTTCACCAGGTCATGACACCGGCGAAGCACCTCGCCATTCTTCTCGGCCAGCTCCGGACGCATCTCGGATTGGATGGCACGCAAGGCAGCCTCCAGCCGCACGGCCCCCGAGGCCGCCACTAGGGCGCCTATCATGCCGGTGTTCGC
>Ga0224559_1000065_pt1 | contig 58219 bp, 50 predicted proteins | sample 714S33034metaG_FD_180676 | JGI IMG/M metagenome (GOLD analysis project Ga0224559, IMG submission 180676) | Peat soil microbial communities from Stordalen Mire, Sweden - 717 S3 30-34 | ecosystem: Environmental > Terrestrial > Soil > Wetlands > Peat | place: Sweden: Norrbotten County, Stordalen... | reverse complement strand
GTCCTTGCGAAAATGCAAGCCTGGCCAGGTGATGCGCTGGATGCCAGCATAAACGCGCGTCCGTGCCTGGTCCAAATCGTCGCCGGTCGCGGTCACCCCTAGCACGCGGCCGCCATTGGTGAGCAGACGATCCCCGTCGCGCCGAGTGCCGGCATGAAAAACCGCCATCTCGGCATCGCCGCCGGCAAGCTGACCATCCCGGCCCAGGCCCGCGATGGTGTCCCCGGAACGCACTTTGCCCGGATAGCCCTCCGCCGCCAGCACCACGCAAACCGCCAGGCCCGGGAGCCAGCGCAGCGAACACAAAGGCAGCTCACCCGAGGCCGCATCGAGCAGCCACGGCAGGAGATCCTCGTCCAGGCGCGGCAGCACGGCTTGCGTCTCGGGATCGCCGAAACGGCAGTTCCATTCGATGACCATGGGGCCACGATCCGGCGTCAACATCAACCCGCCGTAGAGCAGACCACGAAACGGCCGTCCCTCGTCGGCCATGGCCGCCACCAAGGGAGCGAAAATCCGGCGCGCGATGTCCTCGGTCAGGGCGCCGTCCACCAGCGGAGACGGCGAGTAGGCGCCCATGCCGCCCGTGTTGGGACCCCGGTCGCCGTCGAAGACCGCCTTGTGATCCTCGGCCGAGGCGAGCAGCACGAAACGCGTGCCATCGCACAGGGCCATCATCGAAACCTCACGCCCGGTCAGTCGCTCTTCGATCACCACGCGCGCCCCGGCCTCGCCAAACACGCGACCCTCCAGCATGGAATGGACGGCCTGCTTGGCCTCGACGTGCGACGAAGTCACCACCACGCCCTTGCCAGCGCACAGGCCATCGGCTTTGACCACCACGTCGCCAGGCTGGCCGTCGATGAAGGCGTCGGCCGCGGCCACGTCGGTGAAAGCACCGTACGCGGCCGTGGGGATCTTCGCCCGCTTCATCAGATCCTTGGCGAACTGCTTCGAGCCTTCGATTTCGGCGGCCGCGCGCGACGGACCGAAGAAGCGAAAGCCAGCCGCCACGCAAGCGTCACCCAGACCGGCCATGAGCGGCACTTCCGGACCACACACCACCAAGTCGACCTGCTCGGCCTTGGCGAGCGCAACAAGATCGGCAATGGCCTCGGCCCCGACGCTGGCCATCTTGATCTTGCCATCGGCCATGCCGCGGCCCAGGGCTTCGATACCGGGATTACCCGGCGCCGCGACCAGCAGATCGCAGAGCGGACTTTGCAGAATTTTCCACGCCAGGGCGTGCTCGCGTCCGCCCGAGCCGACCAACAGAATTCGGTAGCCCATGATCTAGTGCCGGAAGTGGCGCTCGCCCGAGAACACGAGGGCTATCTTGTGCTCGTTCGCCGCCGCGATGACCTCGTCGTCACGCAGGGAGCCGCCCGGCTCGATGACCGCGGTCACGCCGGCCTTGGCCGCCTCGTCGAGACCGTCGCGGAAGGGGAAGAAGGCATCCGAGGCCAGCACCGATCCCTTGAGCGAAAGCTGCGCCTTGGCCACCGCCAGCTTCACCGAATCGACGCGCGACATTTGCCCCGCACCGACGCCCAGCGTGCGGCCACCGGCGCAGAACACGATGGCGTTCGACTTCATATGTTTGCCCACGCGCCAGGCAAAATCGAGATCCGCCAGCTCGGCGTCGGTCGGTTTACGCTGGGACACCACCTTGCCGGCCGAGGCGGCACAGGTGACCGCGTCGGTGGACTGCACCAGTACGCCGCCCGAGACGGTGCGCATGTCGAGCTGCCCCGGCGCGCTCTCGGCGATGGTGGCACGCAGAAGGCGCAGGTTCTTCTTGGCAGAGAACACCTTGAGAGCCTCGGGCGAAAATTCCGGGGCCACGATGCACTCGAGGAAGACCTCGGACATCGACTTGGCCAGCTCTTCCTCGACCTTGCGGTTGAAGGCCACGATACCGCCGAAAGCCGACACTGGATCGGTTTCGCGCGCCAGCTTGTAGGCCGTGGTGACGCCCTCGTCCGAAACCGCTACGCCGCAGGGATTGGTGTGCTTGATAATGCACGCGGCGGGCCTGTTGAATTCCGCGCACAGCTTCATGGCCGCGTCGAGGTCGAGCAGGTTGTTGTAGGAAAGTTCCTTGCCCTGGATAACGTCGGCGTTGGCCAGCGACATGCCCGACGGCGCGTCCCATGCGTAAAAAGCAGCCTTCTGGTGCGGATTCTCGCCGTAGCGGAGCAAGCGATCGAGGTGCAGCGACGGATGGATGGTGGTGGGAAAATCGGTCAACGCCGCTCCACTTTCGGACAAACGGCCGAGATGGCTGGCGATGGCGCCGTCATAGGACGCGGTGTGCGCGAAGGCCTTGCGGCACAGCTCGAAGCGCAACGCCTGCGAGATCTCGCCCTTGCTTTCGATTTCCCGAAGAACGCGATCGTAGTCGGCGGGATCCACGACCACGGTGACGCGCTCGTGGTTCTTGGCCGCCGAGCGCACCATGGCCGGCCCGCCGATATCGATGTTCTCGATGACGTCCTCGAAGGACGCCCCACGCGCCACGGTCTCGCGAAAGGGGTAAAGATTCACCACCACCAGATCGATAGCGTCGATGCCGTGCTCGCGCATCTGCCGGAGATGCTCCTCGGTGGCGCGCCCCAGAATGCCTCCGTGCACGCGCGGATGCAGGGTTTTCACCCGGCCGTCGAGCATCTCGGGAAACCCGGTGAAGTCGCTCACGTCCTTGACCGGAACAGAAGCCTCGCGCAGGGCGCGGGCGGTGCCGCCAGTGGAGAGAATCTCGACGCCGAGCTTGGCCAGGCGTTTTCCGAGATCCAAGATGCCCTTCTTGTCCGATACCGAAATGAGCGCGCGAGCGACCTTGTTCATAGCCGGCGTTTTACCACAGCCGACGCCTCTTGAGTCGGCCTCCCTCCCAAGCCCGAGACCCGTCGCATTACGAACAAATCACCCTTGTCAACGGACTGGTTTTGTCCCCATTATTCGGTTCATCAACATGACTGACATCAATACGGGAAAGACGGCGAAGTTGGACATCGAGGGCAAGGTTCTCGACCTGCCCATCGTGGAGGGCGTCGAGAAGGAACGCGGCCTCGACATTTCGGCGCTCCGCTCCGCCACGGGCTACATCACCCTCGACGATGGCTACGGCAACACCGGGTCGTGCCAGAGCGCCGTGACTTTTATCGACGGCGACAAGGGAATCCTGCGCTACCGCGGTATCCCGATCGAGGAATTGGCGGAGAAGTCGAGCTTCGTCGAGGTGTCCTACCTGCTCATCTACGGACACCTGCCAACCAAGCCCGAGTTGCAGCGCTTCTCGCAGCTGCTCACGCAGAACGAGAACCTGCACGAGGACATGAAGTACCACTTCGAAGGCTTCCCCTCGACGGCGCACCCCATGGCGATTCTGTCGTCGATGATCAATGCCTCGGGCTGCTTTTACCCGGGTCTTTTGCAGCGGGCCGGTCGCGATGAATTCGATATCCACGCCGCCCGCCTCATCTCGCAGGTGCGCACCATTGCGGCATTCTCGTACCGAAAGTCGCACGGTATGCCCATCATCTATCCCAAGCCGACCTACAAATACACGGAGAACTTCCTGCACATGTTGTTCTCCGACGTGTACCAGGACTACGAGCTGCGACCCGAGGTCGTGAACGCGCTCGATCTCATCTTCATTCTGCACGCCGATCACGAACAGAACTGCTCGACTTCGACGGTGCGCATGGTCGCCTCCGCCCAAGCCAACCTCTTCGCCAGCGCGGCCGCTGGCGTGTGCGCGCTGTGGGGCCCCTTGCACGGCGGCGCCAACCAGGCGGTCCTCGAGATGCTGGCCGACATCCATGCATCGGGCGACAACGGTTCGCGCTTCATCGCGGCGGCCAAGGAAAAGGGCAGTGGTAAGAAGCTGATGGGCTTCGGCCACCGCGTGTACAAGAACTACGACCCGCGCGCCCGCATCATCAAGAAGGTGTGCGACGACCTGCTCGTGGCGCTCAACATCGACGACCCGCTGCTCGATATCGCCAAGCGCATGGAAGAAGCCGCGCTCTCCGATGCCTACTTCGTCGAACGCAAGCTCTACCCCAACGTCGACTTCTACAGCGGCATCATCATGCGCGCGCTCAACATCCCCACCGAGATGTTCACCGTCATCTTCGCCATCGGGCGCATGCCGGGCTGGATTGCGCATTTCAAGGAGATCCAGGACGACGCCAAGTCCCGCATCTACCGCCCACGCCAGATCTACGTGGGCCCGGCACTCAACCACTACGTGCCCCTCGAATCGCGCCGGGTAGGTTAGCGCCACGGCTGTCCAAGCCAGAATCATCGACCTCGGCCTGCGCGCGTACGACGAGGTCTTGCGCGCGCAGCGCGACCTGGTCGCCGCCCGCCAGGCCGACGCCATCCTCGACACCCTGGTGCTCGTCGAGCACTTCGATGTCATCACGCTCGGCCGCTCGGCGCGGCGGGAAAATGTCCTCGCCGCTGGGGAAGTTCCCGTGCTCGCCGTCGAACGCGGCGGCGACGTGACCTACCACGGCCCCGGCCAATTGGTGGCGTACCCCATTTTCCTTCTGCGAAAGGACGAACGGGATGTGCACCGCTACCTGCGCGGCCTAGAGGAATCCATCATCCAGACGCTCGCGGATTTCGGTATCGTGGGCACGCGGCGGCCCGGCAAAACCGGCGTGTGGACGGCGGATGAGCCTTCGCCGCGCAAGTTGGCATCCATCGGCGTCGCAATTCGCAAGTGGGTCACCCTGCACGGTCTCGCGCTCAATGTGAACACCGACCTGGCGCGCTTCGCCGCCATCAATCCTTGCGGCTTCGACGCCAGCGTGATGACCTCCATGGCGCGTGAACTCGGACCCGAGGTCAACCTGGAGGCGGTAGAAAAGAGCCTGGCCAAACACCTGGGCCGGATATTTGGACGAAGCTGGTCGCATCCCGTCGACTCCACCTAGCTGGCAGCGGAGCACGCGATTGCGCCAGTGGTGCGGTATGATATTGCGTGCACGACAATCGACACCCGTCTTTTCGGACTCGACTCACGGCTCTGGCTAGCGGGCTGTTGGCTTTCGCCTGCCCAGCCTCGCTGCTTGCGCAAACACCGCTCGATCAGCCTGACGCCGGCCCAGCCACCGACGCGGGAACCGTCTTGCCGCCGGCCCCGGCGATCGCCCCCCAAGTGGCGACGCCTGCTTCGCCGTCGCCGCTGGCTGAACTGCCCGTGGCCCAAGTCGGAACCCGCCTGGCCGTGCGGGTGCAGAATCCGAACTCGCCCGACAAATTCAACGACGCCGGCTCGAATGGCGAGGCAGAAGTGGTGCTCTTGGGGCGCGTGCATCCCTTCTTGAAATGGCAAGCAGGCTTTCTCGGAACCTATGGCGCGCCGGGCGCGACCGCGACCAGCGCGACGGTCCTGGACCTAGTGGGCAAAATCGAACTCGCCGACGCCTTCAACCTATGGATTGGGCGCATGCCCATCCCTTCGGATCGCGCAAGCCTGAGCACCGAATGGGCGCTCGGCCCCTGGACCATGCCAGGCAGCTACGGCTACTACGGGGCATCAACGACGACTGGCCCACGCCAAGGCGACAACGACCGCGGCGACGGCGCCACGCTGTGGGGGCAGCTGCGCGGTGGCAGATTCAAATACTATCTCGGCGCCTTTGGCCTGGATCAGCCGGGAACGTCGAGCCCGCTCTACGCGGCGCGCTTGAGCTTGGCCCTGCGCGACCCCGAGCCCGGCTATCGCACGAGCAGCAGCTACTACGGCGGCAAGAACATCCTCTCGCTCGCTGTCGGGGGACAGCACCAAGCCCAGGGTTCGCGGTCAGCGACCACGCCTCCACAAGCCCCGCGCGACTACAATGAACTCAATGCCGACGTGCTCTTCGAGATAGGCAACGGCAACGCCGGCGTTCTCGACCTTGAGGCGGCATTCGCCAAGATGTGGGGCGAGTACGAACCCGTGAGCTACCAGTGCTTCGCCCTGGCCAGCTACCTTCTGCCGCTCGACATCGGCTTCGGCCGCTTTCAGCCTCTCGTGCGCGTGCAGCATGCCGGCAAGAGCACCGTGGCGGGCGACTTCACCAGCGTCGACGCCCAGCTCGGCTACATCGTCGACGGCTCGAACGCTCGCCTGCTCACCTCGTACCAGTACACCAAACTCCCTGGCCAGAGTCAGAATGCCGTTCTTTTTGGCGTGCAACTGTTGTCGCACGCCAAGTAGGTCGGCGAGTCCGGCGGGCTAGAAGCTCGTAGCGCCGCAGGCCGTCCGCACGAGGTCGGTCACGCAGGTGTCCACCACGCCGTCACCCTGAGCGGTGTTGAGGCAGTTGGAATGACAGTTCCCTGTGCACGGCCAGTTCGTGGCAACGCAATCGATCATGCTCTTGCACTTGGCCTCGAGCGAATCACCGTTTTCCGAGCACGTGCTGCAGGCCAGGCTACCTGAGGTATATCCAGCACTCACCATCTGCGCCACGCAGCGTCCCGCATCCGCCATGTCGTCCGACACGTCGATACCGCCAACGTCGAGTGCGAGGAATGTATCGTACGATGTGTCCACGCCGGTGTCCGTGATGACGACAACCGTATCAATCGCCGCGGCGTCCATGGCCTCGGTGTCCAGCGAGCCGCTGTCCAAGAGAACGGGAACGCCGCCATCCGCAGGCGCGGCGCCGTCGTCGCTGGATGCGACGTCGCTGCCCGGCAAAGGCGCGTCCACAGCATCGCTACCCGTCCCAGCGTCAACAGCCCCCCCCTGGCCTCCGCCGCCAGCCGCGCCGCCGGTGCCCCCGCCGTCATACTGCGCGCCACCCGTGCCGCTGCTTCCGCCGGTCGCGCCGGCCGTGGAGCCACCCGTTCCGAGCGCGCCACCCGCACCGCTGGTTGCCCCGCCAGCGCCCGTCGCACCGCCAAAGCCAGTCGCGCCGCCAGCGGCCGTGGACCCGCCAGTGCCGGTTTTGCCGCCCGAGCCGGTCGCGCCGCCGTAGGCGGTCGCGCCGCCGGTACCACTCTTGCCGCCGGTACCGCCAGCCGTGTCTTTTCCGCCAGCATCGGCAGGCGTGGTGGCGCCATTATCGCTCGAACATCCCGCGGTCAAAAGCCCGCTGGAAAGGAAAAGTGCGAACCCAAAGGAAAAAACGATATTTCGTTTCACGAGAAACTCCATGTTGGTTGAGAGGCTTCTAGCCTAACCCGTCTTTTGTTTCCTGGAAGAAACTAGTTGCCGTTGCGCAGAATCCGCAGCGCGCAGCCATATCCGCAGCACGCGGCGGGTTATCCGGCACGGAACTGGAAGTCCCGCTGGCGAACGACCTTCTCGTCCTCGAGGTCGACGAGAAACGCGGTCCCCTCGCCCACCATGCCGTTGAATGCGCGCAAGTACCACACGTCCACGCCCCAGCGGCCGTGGCCGCTCTCGCTCGGCGGACACCATTCGGCTGCTTCCAGATCGCCAAGCCCCGGCGGTCGCGCGCGCGTCTCGCTCGCCACCTCGCGAAAGTGGTGGGAAGCGCGGGCAATCTGCTCCGCCTTGCGCGCGGACTTCGCGTCGATCTCGCGCCGCCAGTCGCTGACCAGGCGAAAGGGCTTGAGCTCCCCGCCGAGCGGCCCCTCGGCCTCGTAGACCTCGTCGGCGGCCAGCCCGGAGAAATCCGACACATCGAATTCAGGGAAGAGGTCTTCCTTCTCGATCTGGGCGCTGCGATCCGTGAAGGTCAGCTCGCCGATGGCCTTGCCTTGTGCCGAGTAGTAGGCATAGAGGCGCACGATGTAGTCGCGCGAGGGAACGCGGTGGTCCCAGTCGATCACCCACATCGCGGCCTTGTAGGTCTTTCCCTTGAAGGGCAAGAACGCCGGCAGCGACGAGGCGATCTTCTCCACCTCGGGCAGATCCTTGAAAAGAGTCTGCGCCACGACACGCGGGTGAATCTTGACCCCGCGCCTCAGCTCTTCACGCAGATCGAATTCCGCCATGATGAACTAGACTATCCGGGAATCGCCTCGACCGCACGATTCTTCGACGGTGAGGCAGCGGGTTTACAGCTCGCCCTTGACGCGGCGAATGTCGGCACCAATGGCCCGTAGCTTGCGTTCCAGGTGGTCGTATCCGCGGTCGAGGTGATAGACTCGCGACACTTCGGTCGTCCCCTCGGCGACAAGCCCGGCCAGCACCAAGCAGGCCGAGGCGCGCAAGTCGGTGGCCATGACCTTGGCGCCCTTCAATTTCACGGGTCCGCGCACCACCGCGAGGTGGCCGTCGATGACGATGTCCGCGCCCATGCGCAGAAGCTCGGGCACGTGCATGAAGCGGTTCTCGAAGATGTTTTCCGAAAGAACCGACTGGCCTTTGGCGCGCGACATGAGCACCATGAACTGGGCCTGCATGTCGGTGGGAAATCCCGGGTGCGGCCGGGTGGCGATGTCGGCGGGCTTGAAGTCGCCCTTGCTCACCACACGCACGCCACCCTCTTCTAGGGTCACCTCGACGCCCGCACTGCGCAGCTTGGCGATGACCGCGTCCAGGTGCTCGGGCATGCAGTCGCGAATCAGCACGTTGCCGCGGGTGATGGCGGCGGCCACCATCAAGGTCCCGGCCTCGATGCGATCGGGAATGATGGCGTGGTCCACCGGGTGTAACTCGTCGACGCCTTCGATGGTGATGAGCGACGTGCCCGCGCCGCGAATGTGCGCGCCCATTTTGTTGAGCACCCGCGCCAGCTCTTCCACCTCGGGCTCGCAGGCCGCGTTTTCCAGCGTGGTGGTGCCCCTGGCCAGGGCGGCGGCCATCATCAAGTTCTCGGTGCCGGTCACGGTGACCACGTCGAACACGATGGTCGCCCCGCGCAGCCGGCGGGCGCGCGCACTGACCAGCCCGTGCTCCAGTTCGATGCGCGCTCCCAGCGCCGCCAGCCCCTTTAAGTGCTGGTCGATAGGACGGGCGCCAATCGCGCAACCCCCGGGCAACGACACGCGCGCCTCGCCGTAGCGCCCGACCAGCGGCCCCAGCACCAGGGCCGAGGCACGCATGGTCTTGACCAATTCGTAGGGCGCCTCGAACTGGTTGACGTGCGATGTATCGACGACGGTGGTGCCGTCGCCTTTCACCTTGGCGCCAAGCTGCCCGAGCAACTTGCGCATGGTGACGACATCGCCCAGGCCGGGGACGTTGCGATAGGTCGACTGGCCACTCGCCAGAAGCGACGACGCGAGGATGGGCAGGGCCGCGTTCTTCGCGCCCGACACACACACCTCTCCGCGCAACCGGCGGCCGCCCTTGATGACGATTTTGTACATGAAGCGCAATGACCAACGGCTGGCGAGTGGCCGTCAGCTCACGACCATTACTAGCACCTAAGCCGCGGGTGCGGCGGCTTCGGCGCCCTTTCTGTGTTCGGCGCACATACCGCCCGCCACGGCGGGCTTGCGGCAGCCTTCCTTGCCGCAGGTGTTGTAGCGTTGCTTCTTGCCAATTTTTCCGCGCCGCCAGCTCATGTAGTGCTTGCGGCAGTAGCCCTTGGCACGCACGGGCTGCTTGCATTTCTCCACGCAGCACTTCTCGCCAGCCTCGGCGGCGGGCTTGCTCTTAGCGGTTTGCTTCTTCGCGGTCGCATTCTGGTCGGCCATGGGGTCAGGATCCTTTCGGCTGAAAAGCCCGAGAATGGATACCCGGAGCGCAGGAGTCAAGTTGAAGTAGCGACCCAAACCCCGAGAGAGCGCGTTCAAGTGCCAAAGCCAATTGGTTCCACGAATGGCACGTGAGCCGTTTCTCCCTCCTCACGCATCTACCTTTCAAACTGCCAAGGCTTGCGTCAATCGCGGAAGCGCGCGTCCTGACGGCGCATCGTCCTTCGCCGGCCACTCTTGGAGGAAGTATGCACAACGCACGAACCAATCGCAGGACCAGCCGGGGCCAGATGCCGGCGGTTTTCGCTGCGCTAGTCAGTCTGGGTTCTCTCGCCTGCGGCAACGGTTCCTCCAACCCCTCGGGAAGCGGGGGACAGTCTAACGGCGGAGGCACGGGCCCCGCGGCAACGGGCGGGCGGGCTTCCGGCGGGGCGGGCGCTGGCGGCGGAGGTCAGGCGGGAAACGCCACGGGCGGCAGCCAGAACGGCGGGCAGACTGGGTCCGGCGGACGCGCGGAGGGCGGCCAAGGCGGTGCCTCCGCGCAAGGCGGTGCTGGCGGCAATGCCGGTGGGTTCGGGGGCAGTGCCGGCCAGGGAGCCGGTGGCGGGGGCACGGGCGGGACGCAGACCGGTGCCGGCGGACAGACGGGGGTGGGCGGTGCATCTGGCGCCGGAGGTGCTTCCACGGGGCCACGGGTGGTTCAAAACTTCAACCAGTCGTGGAAGTTCAAACGGGCCGATGTCACGGGCGCGGACGCGACCGCCTTTGACGACTCATCGTGGGACAACATTGGCCTTCCACATTCGTTCGGCCTGCCCTACTTCGCGTCGACGAAGTTCTACGTGGGTTACGGCTGGTACAGGAAACACTTCACCGTCCCGGCATCCTGGTCGGGCAAGAGCGTGTTTCTCGAGTTCCAAGCGGCGTTCGACCAAGCGCAGATCTACATCAACGGCAAGCAGGTCGGCCAACACAACGGCGGCTACAACGGATTTTCCATCGACATCACCTCTTCCCTCAAAACGGGCGACAACGTCGTGGCCGTTCGATTGAACAACAACTGGAATGCACAGCTCCCGCCGCTCACCGGCGATCACACCTTCCAGGGCGGCATTTATCGAGACGTCAACGTCGTCGTTACGGATCCCTTGCACATCACCTGGTACGGCACCTGGGTCACGACGCCCACACTGGCGACGAATTCGGGTTCGTCTAGCACCGTGGAGATCAAGACGGAAGTGCAGAACGGCCGCTCGTCCGCCGTCAATGCCACGCTGAAGACGGACATCGTGGACAATACCGGCAAGGTGGTCACCACCATTTCGTCTCCGCAGCAGATCGCCGCGGGCGCGACGGTGACCTTCGATCAGACCACGCCCGCCGTCAGCAGCCCCTCGCTGTGGCACCCCGACCATCCGACGATGTACCAGGCGGTTTCTTACCTTTCCGATGACACGGGAACCGTGGATACCTTCACCACGCCATTCGGGTTCCGCTGGTTCAGCTGGTCGGGGGCGCAGGGCTTCTCCCTGAACGGCTCGCATTACTGGATGCAGGGCGGGAACGTCCATCAGGACCACGCGGGCTGGGGCGACGGTGTGACCGACGCGGCTCTCACCCGCGACGTCAAGATGGTCAAGGACGCGGGCATGAACTTCATCCGCGGCTCGCACTATCCGAAGGCGCCGGCCTTTGCGGACGCCTGCGACCAGCTCGGCGTCCTGTTCTGGTCAGAGAACTGCTTCTGGGGCGGCTTCGGCGGTTCGGGGGGCTGGCCCTACAACGGCGCCTACCCAAGCACCTCTGCCGACTACGACACGTTCGACACCAACGTTCTCGCCAGCCTCACGGACATGATCCGCATCCATCGCAATCACCCGAGCATCATCGCGTGGAGCATGGGCAACGAGGACTTCTTCAATGGCGGGCCCGCGGACAGAGTCATCGCCCTGCTCAAGAAGGCGGTCGCCCTGACCCACACACTCGATCCCGCGCCCATTGGACGGCCCGCGGCCATCGGCGGCGCGCAGTCGGCCATCGGTGGCACGCAACCCGACACGCTCGGCGACGTGGCCGGCTTCAACGGCGACGGCGTGGGATACGACAACCCCGGCATGCCCAACATGGTGTCGGAATACGGCAGCGTGTCCTCGACTCGGCCGGGCAGCTATGATCCCGGCTGGGCGAACTTGACGGTAGCGAACGGCATGCCCTCCCAACTTGCGTGGCGCTCCGGAGTGTCCAAATGGTGCGTGTTCGATCACGGAACCCAAGCCGATGCCTCATATGGAATCATGGGGATCGTCGACTATTTCCGTATTCCGAAGCGTTCCTACTACTGGTATCGCAATGCCTACGCGAAGGTGGCGCCGCCAACCTGGCCGACCTCGGGCACGCCGGCGGCGTTGAAGCTCACGTCGAGCACGACGACTCTCTCGGCGGTGGACGGCACGCAAGACGCTTGGCTGTTGGTCACCGTCGTGGATGCGAGCGGCAAGCCGATCAACAACAACGTTGCGGTGACTCTCACCGTCACGTCCGGGCCGGGCGAGTTTCCGACCGGGCCGAGCATCACGTTTACACCGCCGGGCGGTGGCGCGGCCTCCGACATCGCGATCCTCGACGGCCAGGCCGCGATTGAATTCCGCACCTACTACTCTGGCACGAGCGTACTCACGGCGTCGTCGCCTGGGTTGACCAGCGCCAGCGTAACGATCACGTCGCAAGGCAGCCCAGCGTACGTTGCTGGCCAGACGCCGCCTACCCCGGCGCGGCCATATACGCGCTAGGCCGGTTACGAAAACACGGTCACGTTCTCAGTACAGGCCGAATTCGGCGATGGCCGGGACGTCCTTGGCCGTGTCGATCACCAAGGCGACAGCGTCGGCCGTCGTCGGATTAAGCTGCCAGAGCTGGCGCTGGCCGATCACGGTGCCCTGAATCTGGGTCCCCGACGCGTCGCTGGGGGCTTTGTTCCAAGTCCCGTTCTGCTTGAATTCGACGTGGTAGCTTGTCGTGCGCTCGCCTAGCTCAATAGGTTCGCGAATGCTGATGAGGTGAAACGTGGTGGCGGCGTCCGGCGCGACCTCAATCCGCCCGGACTGCTTGCCGCTCGCCGCCGCCCAATAGGTGCAAATATCTCCGTCCACCGCCTTGGCGGCATCGAAGCCGGTCGTGGCCCACGTCGAGTCCGCGGTCACGGGCTGTCCCTGCGCGAGATTGGTCTTGTAGAGAGACGCATACCAGGTGCCGAAATCTTGGAGCAGGCTGACATCGGTCGTGTCGAACCGTCCGATTGTCGATGGCGGAGCATTCAACCGAAGCGTGACGTTCATGCCGACGGTGTCGAAGTACGTCGTTTGGAGCGACGCCAGCGACATGACACTGTCGTTGAGGTGCCAAAACCAGCTGCCCCCACGATCGGACACGGGTGCATCGGCCGGGTACCAGGCATTCGTCGGGCCACCGTTCGGCACATTGAAGATGCTCGATGTCGTGCGGCTCGCCCGTCCGTTTTGATTGCCAAGGTATCGAACATCCGCGCCGGTCGTGGCGATCTCTGGCCCCATCCAGACAAGAATGTTGGGCTGCAGTTGTTTGGCGAGCCGGGCGATTCCCGCCCAGTCGAGCGCGGGGGGCGTCAAACCAACGAACTCAATCTGGTACACAGGTCCGTAGTTCGTCAGAAGCTCGGTGAGCTGATTCCGGAAATAGCCTTCGTAGCTGGAGCTGCTGCTCGGGTAGTGCTGATCCAGCGGCGACAGGTACAAACTGACGTTCATCCCGGCGGCGCGCATGGCATCGGCGAATTCCCTGACCACGTCACCCTTGCCGTTCTTCCACGGACTGCTTTTCACCGAGTAGTCCGTGTACGCCGACGGCCAGAGACAGAATCCCGTGGCGTGCTTGACGACAAGCATGACATCGCTGAAACTAGCGCCTTTGAGCGCGTTCGCCCACTGGGACGCGTCGAGGTTGGTGGGGTTGAAAAGCGCGGGAACGTCTTTGGACGGATCCCCTTGTTCGGTGCCATCGAAGGTTTGCAAGCCGAAGTGAACGAACGCCGCAAGTTCGGACCGCTGGTAGGCGACTTGAGCCGTGGTTGGCAGCGGTCCCACGGCCGCCGGAGCACCGGCCATGGTCGGACAACTCGGGAAGGTCAATGGGGTGCTGCTGCCCGTTTCTTGGCCACTATCGACTGAGGCGTCGAGCGCCGCCGCGCCTTCGCGAGACAAGGCATTGACCGAACTGGAACAGCCAACGAAGAAGAAAGCCATCGTTCCTTGCGCAATCGCTGTTGCGGCAAGAAATGCCATCCCCGCCCGGGCAGATCCTTGGCCCTGGCGAAATGGCCTGCGTGGCGTGTGTGGTTTTTCGCGTGTCATGGCGAAAGCGCGAGCCCGAGGGCAAGCAGCGCATAGTACCCTGTCATCCCGACCACGGGCCGGTAGCTCGCCTCGCCGTCCATGCCGTGAAGCACAAGGCCAGCTTCAAGGGCGATGCCCGGTCGAACCTTCATACCTGCCGGAACATCAGCGGATACGCGCAACCCCAGGTTGGAAACGAAGTCCGATCCCGCTTGGGTCCGCACATCCGCGAGGCTCGTCTGGCCTGAAACCCAAGCCCATCCGAGCTCGGCGCGCAGCCCCAGATCGAGGATGGCCGCCCGGCTCACAAATCGAGGCCCGACACCAAGACCCAGGCTCGCGCTTCGAAAGCGCACCTCGCCGAGATCGTCGTGCGCGGAGGCAAGGTCCACGCCCAGATCGACATCCAGATGGAGTCTGCGCCAGAGCGTGGTGAAGCGAGCGCGGCCACCCCACATCGTCGTGTCGCGCGTGGGCAGAAGCCGAGTCTCGCCTTCCAAATGGACCGAGAGTCTGTCCGGACGGGCGACCCCGGGTGACGTCGGCGTCGGCGTTGGCGTGGGCGCTGGCGGTAGAGCCTCGGCCCGGACAATGGCAGGTGGCGGCACCTCGTCCCGTGCCGCTTCTCCGAGCGATCGAATCAACTCAGCCACGGCCAAGGCCAAAGCCCGGGGGCGGGCCGTGGGCGCCACGTCGGCCAGCCCGACGGCGCGCTCTAACTCGCGCCCATCCGAGAGATCACGCACGGAAACCTGCACGTCTTCTCCGTCGGCAACGCAGGGCACGACCTCGATGGTCACACGCAACGAAGCGGTCGCGGTTGCGCCGCCGCTGGAATCGGCGAGCGTGCAGCAGGCGTGCTTGCTGCCGGCGAGTTCGACGCGCAGACAGTCGAGAAAGGGGATGATCTGAAATGAGCTGGCTGCGCACGACGGAGACGACACCTCAACCGCGCGTGTGGCGGACGGGAGTGGTGTGGACGTGGGCGCAGCTACGGGCGTGGCTTCCACCCGCGGGCATGCCAAGAACATGGCGAGGGACAGAACGGTGCCCAGGGGATGGTGGATGGATCGTCGCTGCGGCGCCCTTCGGATGCCCATCACCGCCGGAGCCAGCCTTGAATAGCACGGGCGTGGCGGCCGCTCGGAAACTCGGCGCGGTAGGCATCCGCCGCCCGTCGCGCGCAGGCAACATCCCCGCTGCGCGCGCAGGCCTCTACCAAGCGCGCAAGCACGTCCTCGCGCAGGCTGCTCGGAATACCGAGTTCGATAGCCTTCCGGAATGCCGAGGCGGCCGCCCGAGGGCGCCCCAAGGAATCCAGATCGAGTCGTCCCAAGGCGAAGGCGGCGAGCGGCGCTTGCGAGTCGTTCGCGAACTCGGCGAGGATGCGCTCGAGCGGCATCACCGCTTCGGCCGGGTGCCCCGAAAGACGAGCCACGTCCGCCAGGGCGAGCAGATCGCCAACGCCCAGCTGCTCCGACTCGCGCCGAAGTCCTTCGCTGCCCAAAACCGCGAAGGCTTCGCGGTGACGACCGTTGCGGGCGAGCTCGCGCCAAGGTTTCCCGACGGCGGCGTGGACTTTCACCGCCTCGCGCACGGTTTCACGCTTGGCCGCCGCGGTAGGCATCTCGGCTGGAGCCGAACGGTCGTCAGGCGACACGGAAGGAACGAACGCTGCGGCCGGTGAGACCGACGGACCGTCCTCGGTGATGTCCAGGCTCTCGCCAGCGGAAAGACGTCGGGCACGGTCTGGGACATGTTCACCGCGCACCAGAACCACGCCGTGATGATCCACCACCCGCAGCTTGCCTGGCGCGCGTTCGCAGGTAAATGCAGTGCCAACCACCTCGACGGTCGCCAAGCCACACTCGACGGTCCAGTGGCGAGGACCATCCGGACGAACGTCGAAGTCGGCGCAGCCTCGCGCAACGATGGCCGAAAACCTGGCTCCCGTGTTCTCCAGCGGTTCGAAGCGTGCGCCCGGAGCAAGCCGTATGCGCGAACCGTCGGATAGAGCAATCTCGCTTCCCGCCTTGCCCGCCTCCGTCGCGACGATCTCCTGCCCGCCGGCGAGCAAGAGTGGACCGGCATCACGGTGGAGGTTGATTGCCGCAACCGTTAACGCCACCACGGCAGCCGCTGAACCGACGAGAACAAGCGGTAGAGAGCGCCGCCGTCCCCGTCCTTGAACGCGCGCGTCGATTGCCAAGGCGATCCGGTGGATGGCGGCCTCATCCGCCGGATCCTGAAGCTGGTCGACCAATGGAAGCTTCATCTGGCTCATGACGTTCCCCCTTGGAATGACACGTGGCCAGCCATCTCGGCATCCGCACCGGCGATTCGTCGCTTGGCTGTAGCGAGCGAACAATTGCACGCGGACGCCACTTCGGCCAAAGGCAGCCCCTCCACCCGGCGGAGCATCCAAGCGATGCGCCGGTCGGCCGGTAAGCGCCGGAGCACCCGGTCGGCCAGCGCGAGCTCGGCGCGATCATCAGGGCGCAGGGTCGGCGCGGCCAGGGCCTCCAAGGTCGCGTCCTCCATGCCGCGATCCAGCCCGAGAAACCGCAACAGTCGGTCGCGACGCAATCGACGCCGCACCAGATTGACTGCGATTCGAGCCAGCCAGGGACGCACGGCCGCCGGATTGCGCAGCGTTTTGAGTTGTTCAAACCCGATCAAGAAGGCGTCTTGGACGATTTCTTCGCCTTCGCTGCGATTGGATAGGAGGCGAATAGCCACGGCCAAGAGGTAGTGCGCGTGTCGGCGATAGAGGACGTCCCGACTCCAGCGGTCACCGCCAAGGGCACGCACGACCAAATCGGCATCGCCGACCGCTTCGGCCGTCGGCAGAAGGGAAGACTGCTTCTTAAGAGGAGCCACCAAACAAAGGATACCTGAGCCCGGGCGAATGGCTCACATCTGCTGTCCGTTTTTCACCTCCAGGCGTGAGCCGTTTCTCCCCGTTCATGGATCTGCCCTCTAAACCGCCAACGCTTGCGTCAACCGCGGAAGCGCGCACCCTGGGCTTGGCTTCACAGGAGAGGATCATGAAGGCACTCAACACATTCTCGTTGTCCATGGCGATTGTCTCGCTCTCGCTTGCCTGTAGCGGCAATAGTTCAACTCCATCCGCTACGGGGGGAAGCGCCAGCACTGGGGGCCAAGGCGGTGCAGGTGGCGCGAGCGCGACCGGTGGCGCGACGGGCAGCGGCCTCGGCGGGAATGGATCCGGGGGCAAGGCTGGGAGCGGCGCCGGCGGCTCCGCCTCTGGCGGTTCCAGTGGTGGTACGGGGGGAGCCTCGGGCACGGGCGGCCCTGCCAGCGGGGGATCGGGAAGTGGCGGCGCAGCGAACGGCGGTTCCGGCAGCGGAGGCTCGAGCAGCGGAGGCGCCACAGGGCCCGGCGGCGCCACCGGTAGCGGCGGCGCGATCATCGGCACCACAGGGGCCGGTGGTGCGGCAGGGAGTCAAACCTGCGCAAGTCTGCCCGGCGCGCCGACCGGCACCCTGCCGCTTCCCAGCGCGGCTCAGCTCTCCTATCAGCGCACCGAGATGACGGCGTTCATCCACTTTGGCTTGTCCACATTCGACGGCTCCGAGCAGTGCAGCCCGAGCGATCCTGTCTCCACGTTCGCTCCGACAAAGCTCGATGCGACCTCGGTGGGCCAATGGGTGACCGCGCTCAAGGGTGCCGGCTTCCGGCAAGCGATGCTGGTCACGAAGCATAGCTGCGGCTTCGTCCTATGGCCGTCGAAGTATACCGACTACTCCACCAAGAACTCGACGTGGAAGGGAGATGTGCTGCAACTCTGGACGGATGCCATGAAGGCGAATGACATGAGGATCGCAATTTATCTCAGCCCCTGGGACTCGCACTACCCGAGCTCGAAGTCCGACTACCAGACGTACTTCACGAACCTGCTCACCGAGCTTTACACCTACGGCAACTCCTACGAGTTCGAATTCGACGGGTTCAATTCGATTGCCCAGGGCAACGCCAACACCAGTTGGAAGACCATCTTTCAACAAATCCGGCAAGCGCAGCCTGGCACCCTTATCTGGGCGGGTCCGGAGATCGTCAACACAGGCGCAACCCCAGATGTGCAGTGGATTGGCAATGAGAATGGGACGGGGAGCCGCACGACGTCGAGCCTCGACACATCAAACTGCGGCGGGGGGAGCACATGGTGCCCGTACGAGTGCAATACGTCGAGCCACAGGCCAGACTGGTTCTGGCATCCCGGCTCAAGTCCGATAGCGCTCGCCGACTTGCAGAAGAACTACTTCCAGACGGTCGGAATGAACTGCACGTTCAACTTCAACGTTCCGCCCTCCAACACGGGTGAGTTCGACCCGAAGGACATCGCCCTGCTTCAGCAGTTCGGAACCTGGTACAACAACCTCTACAAGACCAATCTGCTCAAAGGACAACCCGCGACTGCGGACTCGACGTGGTCGGCCGCAGGCTTCGAGGCAGGCAAGGCGGTGGACGACGACATCTGCACGTATTGGGCGGCAGGGAGCGGCAAGACCTCGGCGCAGCTTACGGTGACTCCGGCCTCCCCCATCACCATCAACCTGATCAGCATTCGTGAAGCCATCGAACTAGGCGAGCGAGTAAAGAAGTATCACGTTGAGATCCAGCAGAACGGCACTTGGAACACGGCACCGACAGACCAGTCGGGAACCAAGATCCAGGGCACCGTGATCGGTAACCGCCAGCTTTGGCAGCTGAACGGGATGACGGCTCAGGCCGTCAGGTTGGTTATCGACTCGGCAAAAGATTCTCCCACCATCGCCGAGTTCAGCGCGTACTGAGAAAGACGCAGGACGAACCAGCGTCTTTGCAGGCGCTCGCGATGAGCCGCGTCTATTTCCCGTAGCCCGCGTTCACAATGTTGGCCTGCACGGCGTCGTCGGTCGCATCCGGCGGAGCGCCCATGGTCATGGCCCCTTCGAACCAGATTCCAACGCCTGTATTGGAACCATCGCCCCCGGTGCCCAGGATGACGGCGCCTTGCTTCTTCTGGGGACTGTAGCCGGGCGGGCGCGCTCCGTAGTTGCTGGTGGTCGCGTCCCACTTCCACTGGAGCGTGCCGGACTGAGAGTTGCCAGCCTTGAGCGCGAAGCAGCCCGAGCTGGTCAGGCCCGCGGGGCAGTCTTTGGCCGAAAGGCCCTTGAGTATGGCCGTAACATAGGGCCAGCCGGTGATGGACGTGTTGCTGGGAACCTTGGCCGAACCGTTCTCATACCCTTCATACATGCCGTTCTCGATGTCCGCTGAAATCCATGGGCCGGCCCCGCCGCCAGATTGCCCGAACTGGGTGGTGGCCCCCCAGGAAATGGCTTCCATCGTGGCATTGCCTTCGTCGAAACCGGTCAACTCTGCGGCCCCGTAGTCGAAGCAGCAGTATTGGCCGTAGCTCTTGCCATCGAAGATTGCATACGCTGCCTCCGCCTGGTCACCGGTTGCGATCCCCTTGGTGCTGGCGTTGTAGACGCGGGTCGAGGGGTAGCTGCTGCCCACGTAGTTAGCTGTCAGCGTCACCGTGGTCGCGGCATTCATCGCCGCTGCGGTAAAGTTGGCCTTGTAGCCGCAGTTGTTGGGGTATGAGTTCATCGGGCAGTCTTTGGTGTTATCCACGAACAGGAGCGCCGTGTTGGCGGGGAGCGTCTGTGGGTCCGAGAAGGTGACCGTCGACGATCCCTTGGTGACAGAGGCCGTCCCCGACAGCTGCACGCCTGAGTGATAGGCAACGCTGTTGCCACTCTTGATGCCGTAGACGGCATGCCCCCCCACGGTGATCTTGGCGGCGTTGGCAGTTGCCGGATTGCCTCCGCTCATCAACCAATACGCCCAGAACGTAACCCGAAGGTGATTCCCGTTCGGGGACTGGTCGTAGATGATCGGGATGGTGCAGGTCGTGCCGGAGCAGAACGAGTCTTGGTCGGAGGACTTGGCAAAGCCGTCGGTCCCGACCATGATGTCCTTGGTGCTCTTGTCCGACGCTTTCTGGACCTGGTAGAGGGGGCCGGTGTACGATGCGTAGAGCGCGCGAACCGTGCTATGGGCTGCACCGCAAGGCGTACCCGCGGCTTGATAAATGTCGCAAGGTCCTTGCGGCCCGGTCCCGCTCGATCCGGCGGTTCCGCCCGCCCCGGTCGTGCCGCCCGAAGCGTTTGCGCCGCCCGAGCCCGTGGCGCCTCCCGAAGCACCTGCGCCACCTTGGCCGGTCTTGCCACCGGAAGCAACCATGCCGCCTGCGGCGCTGTTCCCGCCCGCGTTGCTCGCGCCTCCGCTGGCGACCGAGCCGCCTTGGTCGGTGGCACCACCGAGCTGGGTCGCGCCGCCCGAGCTTGCCGTGCTGCCACTTCCCCCGGCTCCGCTGCTTCCGCTGCTGCCGCCTGAGGGCGAGTCGCCGCCCGCACTCGATGTTCCGCCGGTCGAGGACGTCACGGGTGTTCTGCTTGGCGCGCCGCAACCCATGAGGGCCGAAAGCACGACAGTGGCTGCCAAAGCCAGCTTCGATTTCATCACATCTGCTCCTTTGCTCTACCGAAACACATCAGAAACATGATCGAAAAGAAACACAAAGCTAAAACGCAGAATCATCTACGATGATCCGCAAAAATTATACCTCTCCAGAAAAACTTTTGGAATTGATTATCGTCGAGCGGCAATCGTTGTGGCCAATTGTGTCGCAAAACTTGTCGATCCACACAGTGTCGGGTCAGCCCAGCTCTGCGCACCATCAATGCGCCCCCATTATTCCATATTAGACTCACGAACAGCAGCTTTTAGGTCACGCAAACGCCAGTGAAGGCATCATAGGCGGTTTTGTTCTCGACGTGGTGGCGCGATAGCGCAGTCCGTCCACCACCTTCCAGAAGGTGTGGCTTCGTTGACACGCCCCGATTCGCTCCCGATACTCGATGCGCGTGGCCAGTTTGGACTCCAGCGCCGATCCAGCCAATCCGTTGCCGAACCTTGGGCGTGACGGCAGGGTTTCAAGGTGAAGCGAGACGCACCGCGCCTGCGCCGTCTGACCACGCCGGTCGTCGTTTGCGCACTTGCCGTGGCCGGCTATGGCCAGGTGCTGGTCCCTGACACGATTCCGTACTCCCCCCATTCCGACATCGTCGCCTACCACTTGGCCGCGAAACAGGTCTTGCACCGATCGCTAGAGGCCGGTCATGGCCTGCCCTTCTGGCGCGGTGACCAGTTGTCTGGCACCCCGGCCTTCACCAGTCCGAACGCGCTCTACACCAATCCGCTGCACTTTCTCTACTTCATTCTCGACCCCATCCGCGCCACCGGGTTCACCATCGCGCTTCTGCTAGTCGCGGGCGCCTATGCCTTCTACTTGGTCGGGCTGGCCCTGCGCCTCAGCGCCTGGCCACGCATCCTCATGGCAGTCGCCGGCCTGTTTAGCTTCAAGCTCATCTTGGCTGTCTACGCCGGATGGCTCGGCCCGCTTTGCGCCCTGGTCACTTTTCCGCTCCTCTTCGCCTCGGCCTTTTTCACGGCGAGGAATCCTTCGGCGCGCGCCGGGCTAGCCCTGGCCGGCAGCGCGGCGTTGTGCCTGCACGGAGGCCAACTGCAAGTCGTCTACTACGCCGCTTGGTTCGCGTTGGCCTATCTCGTCGTCGCGGGCGTCCGACTCTGGCGACAGGGCGAACGCCCGGCGGCGCGCAGACTCGCGGCCTGGAGCGCCTTCGCAGGCTTCATGGCCATCGCCATGAGCCTCTACATCCTGTGCCCGATGGCAGCCGAGGCATCCTTGATGTCGCGCGTGCGCGCCTCCGATTCATTCATGCAATCCGGCCACGCGCTCGGATTCCGCCACTTGCTCACGCTCTTCTCGCCCGAAATCCTGGGCACACCTCTCGATGGAAGCTATGCCGGCGTCGAGCTGTGGGAGGACGTCGCGTATTTCGGGTTGGTTCCGCTCGTGCTCGCACTGGTCGGAGCGCTGCTCGGTCACCGTCGTCCGTCGGTGAAGTTCTTGGCGGCAGGGTTCGTTCTGTGTTTGCTCCTCGCGCTCGATTCGCCCCTGGCGCGGGCGGCCTACCGTGTGGTTCCTGGCATGAACCTTTTTCGCTTGCCGGGGCGGATCCTCTTTCTGGCCGCGTTCTTCGGCATCGCACTGGCCGGCATCGGACTGGAGGAAATCCTGGCGCATCTGCGCCGACAGGGCGGACGACTGCCATCCCTGGTCGCCGCAGCGCTGTTGCTCATCGTCGCTGGCGAAGGCATCGCGAACGCCCGCCGCTACGTGGGTACGGCGGCACCGTCTGTGGCGCTTCCCGAAGCGGAGTGGGCGCGTTTCCTGGCACATGACAAGGACTTCTTCCGCGTGGCGCCACTGGCCAGGACCGCCATGAGCTACGGCAGCGCCGCGAGCATGGGTCTGTCTATTGTCTCGGGCTACGAGCCCTACAATCTTGGCCACTACCAGGAGTACTTCCACCTCATGCAGTTCGGCGACGTGGGACCAAGTGACGCAGTGGTGTGGACCGATCTGCGCCAGGTCGCGCGGTGGGATTTGCTGGATGCACTCGCGGTGAAGTACGTCGTCTCGAGCTTGCCAACTTCCTTGCCGGCCGACCACTTCGAACTGGCAGGAAGATTTTCTCGCCAAAGCGTGCACATGTTCTACAAAGGCGCGCGACAGACCGACATCTTCGTGTATCGCAACCGCCGCGCCCGACCGCGCGCCTTCCTGGTCGACCGGGTGGTGACGGTACCCGATCATGAAGCAGCGTTGGCCGCGACCACAAGCACCTCTCTTGCGAATACGGCGATCGTCGAAACCCCAGAAACGACGATAGCGGAGCCCGCGCCGGGCGGCGAGGAAGCTGGCAATGTCCTCGTCGCCGACGCTGGCGATGGCCGGCTAGAAGTCGATGCCACCACGCACGCGCGGCGATTCCTGGTGCTCGCCGAGGTTTGGCACCCGGGCTGGCACGCCCACCTCGACGGAAAAGAAGTGCCACTGTTGCGCACCGACATCGCGCTCATGGGCTCGTGGCTGGCTCCTGGCTCGCACCACTTGTCCCTCGTGTTCAGCCCTTTGCATTTTCGTCTGGCGCTTGCCATCAGCCTGATTGCGCTTGGGTTGTTCGTCGCTGGCGGTCTCTGGCTAGTCGGACAAACCTGGTGGAAGAAGAACCATGCCGCCCCAGGGACAGATGCTTGACCAGGCGCCGAGCAACGGGGCCCACCGCTTGCCCGGCCTCCTCTTCTTGTTTGCCGCGATGGTCTTCTGTTTGCGCCAGCCGAGTGGCTTCGACGTGTTCTGGCATCTCCGTACTGGCGATGAAATGCTCGCTCGCCGCGCCCTGCTGTGGACCGACCCCTTCTCGTACACCTCGGCGCAGCCGTGGATCAACCACGAGTGGCTAGCTGAAATTTTCATGGCGCTCGCCCATCGGGCCGGCGGCTTCGCCCTATTGGTCGTAGTGCAAGCCGCGAGCATCGCTGTGGCGCTCGCACTCCTCCTCCGACAACGCTGGCTGCGCGCCAGTTTGGCCGAGTGGCCGGGCTGGCTCGGCCTTGCGTGCGCCACCATCACGCTCGGACTCTCCGCCGAGCCACGTGCCGAGCTGCTTTCGTGGATCCTTTTCGCCGCGACCCTTGGCTTGTGCCTGGCGGATTGGCAGCAGCCGTCGCGGCGGCTTTGGTGGACCCTGCCCATTGGTATCCTGTGGGCCAACCTACACGGCGGCAACCCGACCGGCGTCGCTTTGGTCGGCGTTCTCTTTCTTGCACGACCATCCTTGCGACGCGCTTTGATTCTCGCCGGCGTCGCCCTGGCCACCTTGGCCAGCCCCTATGGTCTGCGCGTGCACGAACATTTCCTCGGCGCCCACGCAGCCTTGCCCGAGCTTCGCGAATGGCATCCTCTGTGGAGGGCGCTGGCCTGGGGCTCGCTGCCCCAGTGGGCAGCCCTGCTCTCGGCCGGCGTGGCGATGGCAATGCTTTGGCTCCGTCGGCACCGGGGCGAGCCGGTTCGCTTCGAGCTTCTCGCTCTGCTGCTCTTCGCGGTTGTGGCCACTCGCTACGCACGCTTCACATGGGAGCTGTCGCTGCTTTGCGCGGCTTCGCTCCTGCGCGCACCGGGCGCGCGCCTGCGAGCGAGCAAGTCTGGTGTTCTCGGGCTCGGTTTGGGAATTGTTCTGCTTGCGGTCACATCGGCCGTCGCTGCGCGCCCCTTCGGTTTCGACTTTGACCAAAGCCGAATTCCGGTCGCCGCGGCTCGATTCCTCGAGCAAAGGAACCCGCCCGGCCCCATGTTGAACAGCTACAACTTCGGCGGCTACCTCATGTGGGCCCACCCGCGCGAACCGGTTTTCATCGACAGCCGCGCCTTCATGCTCTACTCCGAAGCCCATTTTCGCGATCTTTTGCGCCTGTACGCGCAGCCGGATTTCTTTCGCGAACTCGACATGCGCTGGCACTTCCGCCTGGCCGTGCTCCAGCGCGGCGGCCGCGGAGCCGCGTTCCTGGCCTGGCTGCGTACCCAGCCCGACTGGCGCGTCGTCTACGAGGACGAACTCGCCGCAGTGCTAACCAAGCAGTGAGTCGTCGCCCTCAGGGCGCTGGTGCCGGCGACGGATTCGTGCCTTGCATGTACTGCTCGATCACCGTGCGCAGGTTGGCGTCCTTGGGCACCACCGAGATCTCGATGCGGCGGTTCTGCTGGTAGGCCGCTTCGGTTTGCTCGCGGCTGACCGGGCGGAACTTTGAATAGGCGCTGGCGGCGAAGTAGCTGCCATAGGTCTCGGCGAGCGTCTTGTTGGTTTGGAAGAGATAGTCGAGCACGGCGGTCGCGCGCTTGGCCGACAGATCCCAGTTGAAGGTGGCCGAGCCCCGTTCGTCGGTATGGCCCTGGATGACGATGGTGTCGATGTTCTCGCGCACTTCGGGATCGGCGAGAAGATTGCCGAGCGCCCTGGCCAGGGAGTCGAGGAAGGGTCGCGCCTGCTTCTTGATGGCGTGCGAGTTGTATTCGAACACCAGGCTCTCGTTGACCGCGATGTCGCCATTGTCGCCGATGGTCGCGACTTGTCCGCCGCTCGGACTGGCGCCTCCGAGCTGCGCTTCGATGGCGGTCTTCAACTTGTCGAGCACCGAGACGCGCAATACGGCGATGCTTTGCAGTTGCGCGCGCAAATTACCGAGCTGGCGGTTGCTGTCGGCCACGATAGCTTGCTGATCTTGCAGCCGGCGCTGCGAAGACGCCAGTTCGGCCCGGCCCGCCCCGAGTTCCGCCTGCAACGTGCGAAGCTGGCGCTCGGAGGTCGCGATCCTCATCTGAAAATCCGCCAGGCGTTTCTCGCTGATGAGATTGCGGACATAGGCCAGCAAGACCAGCACGAACATGATGAGCGCCAAGGTCGACATCACGTCGGTGAACGCCGGCCAGATCTCGCGCGTGCCGTCGTGCTCGGATAGAAGCGGTCGCCGGGCTCTCAAGGCGCCCTCCTCTCAGCCCTTCCGGCCAGGCGCAATGGCGCCGATCTGCGTCTTGATCGAATCTCTCAAGTCGGCGAAGGTAAGGCTCAGACGCTGAATGTTGTCCTTGAGGTGCGCATTGAATTCGTGGAAGTCCGTGGTCGTGGTGGCGAAGACCTGCAAGGCGGATTCGAAACGCGCGACCGCTCCGTCGAGAAGCGCGATGGTATCGGCGAAGCCCGCGATTTGTTGCGCGCCAGCCGCGGCTGGCTGCTGAACACGAATGCGATCGAGGTAGGTTTCGATCTGGACCATCACCGCGGTTCGCCGATCCGAGGCGTTGGACACGATGCCGAGCACGGTGAGAATCACGGCGGACAGGATACCGACCAGGGAGTTGGAAAATGCCACCGCCATGCCGGACAAGGCATTGGTCAAGCCCTGGCTCACACCTTGGGCGATGTCGGTGGCGCCAGTGGTTTCGCCGCCGACCAAATGCACGATCTTTCCAATCGAGAGCGTGAGCCCGTAGAACGTCCCGAGCAACCCCAGGATGATGACCAGTCCCGTCGCCGCGCGCGTGAATCGCTCGGCCAGCAGGAGCGAGCGCAGATCGGATTGGAAGCAGTCCTCGATGATGGCTTGCGCATTGACCTCGCGCGACCGCCCCGCGGCCTCGCTGGCCTCGCGGAGAATGTGCCGGAGCACGGACTCCGCGAACGCCCCTTGCGCGGCCTGACCACGGAGAAGATCGTTCTCCAAGGCGGCATAGCGAGCGCGCAGCCAAAGGTTCACGACGATTCCAAGAATGAGGGTGGTCACCGTCGTTGCCAGGATCGCAAGACCCGTGGCATCGATCAGCGAAAGCCCGGCAAGCATTGTACCTGTCATCACAAAGTCCCCTTGCCCGGAATCATCGTCGTTTTCCATCGCCGTGGATACGGCAAAGTTCACGCAAGAGTCAGCGCGCGAAAAGCGCGACGGCAGGACTGAGTCCTTTACATTCTGACGACGATGCCGCTCGGCGCGGGCGACGCCGTGACCAACACGGTTCGGAGCTTGGCCAGTTCGCGCAGCATCAGCACGGTGGCGACGATGGCAAAGGGAAGATCGGCGCAGGGACCGACCAAGTAGATTCCGGAGAAGCCGACCCACCTTGGCAGCAGCACGAAAAGAGGCATGGCGATGACCTGGCGGCCGAGCATTAGCAGGGCAGCTCGGCGCGGTTCGTGCATGCTCAAAAAGTAGTGTGCCATCGTGCCGGTCACGCCGAAGAGGCTGATGGGCACCACGAACCAGGGCAATCCGCGTCGCACCATCGCAATCAGCTCGACATCGTTCCTGCTGAAGAGCCCGGCGATGGCACCGGGAAAAACCGCCACCAAAACCGAGAAGACCACGCCCATGCTCAGCGTGGTCACGAGAACGCGGACAAGAATGGCGCGCACCCGATCCATGCGGCCAGCACCCTTGTTGAAGCCGACGAGCGGCTGCATGGCTTGCATCACCCCGAGCGGGGGATAGATGAGCAACATGGCCACCGTATTGAGCACGCCAAGCGCGGCCACGCCTCGCGTGCCGCCTTGGCTGCCGGCGCCGTGGTTCGCCGCCAGAAAGACCAGCGTGGCCAGAAGCTGCATCAGCCCGAAGGGTGCGCCCAAGGTCAGAATCGACCGCGCGATGGCACGATCGGCTCTCATGAAGGCGCGACGGATGTGCAGCACGCTCGACTTGCCTTGCACGATGGAAATCACTGTCAAACAGCCGGCAGCCTGAGAGATGGCCGTGGCCAACGCCGTACCGGCCACGCCCCAGTGCAAGCCGTAGATGGCCAGCACCGCCAGCCCGACATTGAGTACGTTGCTCGACAACATGATGAGTAGCCCGAGCATCGGCCGCCCCTGCACGCGCAGGATGTTGCCCATGGAGATCAGCGCGATGAGGAAGATCTGTCCGACGGAAACGATGCGCACGAACGGAATGGCCATGGGCAGAAGTTCGGGCGCGCAGCCACAGACCAGCAGAATAGGCTTGGTGAACGCCCAGGAAAGCAGCGCCAACGCCGTGCCGTTGATGAGCGCCAGCCGCAGCCCCTGGCCAAGCACGCGCTCCGCCCCCGTGGCGTCGCGCTGTCCGAGCAGAACCGAGATGCGATTGCCCGTCCCCGTGCCCACCAAGAGGCCGAAGGCCAGGGCCACGATGGAAAGTGGAAACGCCGATGTGACGGCCGCCATGCCGTCCGTGCCCACTCCGCGCCCAATTAGAATACGATCCACGAACATGTAGAGCGCATTGGCGAGAAATCCGCCGATGGCCGGCAGCGAGTAGCGAAGAAGCAGCCGCCCGACAGACTGCTCGCCCATGTGTTTGACAGCTTCCATGGCACCGCTTTGACCCCAGCCCTACGCTGCCATGGCGGACTTGCGCCGCCGTTCGATCCACGCCAACCAATCGTCGAGGCCTTGCACCTTGGTGCAGCTGGTTTGCACGATCTCCATAGCGGGATGAACCTGGCGCACGTTCGCGATGGCCTGCGCGAGGTCGAAAGGCACGTAGGGCAGAAGATCGATCTTGTTGATGATGCAAAGCTCGGCGGCGGCGAAGATCGACGGATACTTGAGCGGCTTGTCCTCGCCCTCGGTCACGCTGAGCAGAACGATCTTGGCGTCTTCACCTAGATCATAGCTCGTTGGACACACCAGATTGCCCACGTTTTCGACGAAGAGAATGTCGATGCCGGACAGATCCCAGTCGGCCAACGCCTTGCCGATCATGTTGGCGTCGAGGTGACAGGTGTCGCCCGTGGTGATCTGCTTGACCGGAAAGCCGGCCCGCGCCAGGCGGCGTGCATCGTTCTCGGTCTGCAAGTCTCCGGTCAGGAGGGCAACCTTGGCCGTCTTGGGCAACGCCTCCAGGGTGCGCTCCAGAAGCGCGGTTTTACCCGAGCCGGGCGAGCTGATGAGGTTCACGCAGAAGACCTTGTGCGTGCGATAGCGCTCGCGCAACTGCATTGCCAACTTGTCGTTCTCGCTCAGGACCTTTTCTTCGACCGTTACACGCATGGGGGATCCTCTAGTTCGAAAAACACGACATCGAGCTCCTTGCCCGCAATGCACACGCTCTCGTCGCCCTGGCAGGCGGGGCAAGCGGCGACGAGTCCAGCGGGCTCGAATTCGGTGGCGCAAGCGGTGCAGCGTTGCCTGCGTTTGCACAGCTCGATCTCCAGCACTGCGCCGACCAGCGGCGTGTCTCGGCACAAGATCTCGAAGCCGAAGGTCAAGGCGTCCGGCTCCACGCCCGAAATCTCGCCGATGCGCAGCCCCACCTTAAGCACGCGAGCATTGCCGTTGCGTTCCGACGCGGCCTTGGCACGGTCAAGAATGGCCGAGGCGATGGAAAGCTCATGCATGGGCGCGACAGCTCCTGCCGCCTTCGCATCGCGCGGAAGTTTTCGCCAACATCGACACCATATCGGCATCATCTTAGCGTGCCTCCGTCGAGGTTCGACCAATTTCCAACCGCAATGTAGCATCACGCCCATGAGCCCGGACCCCAGCGCACAGCCCGCAGCCAGCGACTTCGTGGTGGTGTTCGTGACCGCCCCCGACCCAGACACGGCGGCCTCGCTCGCGCGCGCCTTGGTGGGCGAGAAGCTCGCGGCCTGTGTCAACATCGTGCCGGGCTTGCGCTCCATCTACACCTGGCAAGGTAACCTGTGCGACGAGCAGGAAGTCCTTTGCGTCGTGAAGACCCTGCGCGAGCTTTTTCCCGCCCTTTGCGCGCGCGTGACCTCGCTGCATCCCTACCAAGTTCCCGAAATCATCGCCCTGCCGATTGTCGACGGCCATGCGCCCTACCTGGCATGGCTGCGAGGCGAGACGCGCGCGCCTTGAACGCCGCAAGCCTTGACCGGACTGGACGCCAGGGCAAGAGGATCAGCCGGCGATTGGCTACCGGAAATACCGCGCCCGGAATTCGCGGTTGATGTCTTCGATTTCCTTGTGGCCATCGACGTACGGCTGGTACATGTCCACGGGATCCCCCGCTCCGTACACGCCGCATGAGGAGCAGTTTTCACAGCCGCCCCCGCCGCATCCGAGCGAATCCCTGACGATCTTCTCTCGCTGTTCTCGCGTGGTGTTCTCGATGAGGTATTGCCCGAGCATGATTCTTCCCTTCTTCAAATGTAGGAAATGAACCCGCGAGTACCAGTCGAAAAAACGGGTGGGCGGCCCCGATTGACGGATTCCGCCGAGAATCCAGGGGCCGCCCGCATGAAACGTGGCTATGTGCGCGGTTCTAAGTGGTTCCTCCTTTCGTTTGGTGACCGGGCTGCGGACGCGATTGATTCCTCCTTTCCTAGCGAAGCTCACGCATGTCCCGAGCTTCTTCAGGAAGCGTGCCAAGGGCCGCGGCGCTGGCAATCGCACGCCATTCCGGGCTTTCCACCTTGCCGCGCCCTCTTCGCCAGGTCCCGTGGCACGCGCGCGGCGCGCAGGCACGCCACTTTGGCAGGGCGATGATGGGCAGCCGGCGAGATGCCGGCTACATCAGGAAGGAAACGCCGAGCGCGACGGTCGGATAACCAATGCGGCCGGTCAGGGTGACCGAATCGGTAATGTGAAACCGACCGCCGAGGTACGCAGCGGGACTGAAGTTGAGGCCGTGGTTGCCCAAGTAGTAGATATCCAGCCCTGGCTCACCGAACGCGGACCAGCGTCGGGTCAGCCAAAAATTCCACTGCATAACCACGGGCAGATAGACGTAGTTGTAGGTTCCACCGTTCGAGGTGGTCTGGGTGCAAATCGATGTGCCATTCGGTCCGGACTGGAACTGCGTGCATTGATCCCGGTAGCCTTGCAGCGCCCAGTCGCCCGTATAGTGGCCGACGTCGAGGCCGAACCCAATCGCCACCGAATCGTTGACCCTAGGAAGGAATCCCTCGGGCAGCACCATCAGGCTGGCGCGCGCGCCGATGCCGGCGCCCGAGCCCTGGCCCGCGCCAGGCGGATTCGTTCCAATCACCAAGTGCGGTTCGAGCTCGAGTTGGTAGTTGAGCGGAGCCCGCTTGTCGCGGATGATAACTTGGTCGCGCAGCTGGGCGCTCGCGGTCGAAACCGACAGGCCGAAAGATGCGAAAACAAGAATTGCGGCAACGGGCCGGTGCCCAAGAGCGTGTGCAAGAAGCGCGCGAGCACGAAATGCGGATTTCATGATGGTGTTCCTTTGTTTAGCAACCGCCGCAGGCGTAGAGGCCATTCGCGCAAAGGACTGGCGAGCCTCCACCCAAGCACGTCACCTGGCAGGGATTGGTGGCGCTGCACGAAACGTGGCACGTGCCTTCGCATTCCACGACACAGGTCGAGACAGTGTGGCAGGTGACGGTGCTGTTCGGACCGACGCGAACGCCGCAGCGGTCGACGCTCTGGCAGCTGTAGTTGCAATTGGCGCCGCAAGAAGCGCCACACGAAACCGTGTTGTGACAATCGATGCTGCAGTTGGCGCCGCAGAACGCGGAGCAATCATTCACGTCATGGCACTGCAAGCCGCAGTTGTTGCCGCAAACGCCGCCACAGTGAACCATGTTGTGGCAGGAGAGATCGCAGCCGTCGCCGTCGGCGCACCCCTGGTAGCAATCGGTGCCTTCGCTGCAATCGCAGGTGGCTCCCTGCACGCAGCTCCCGCCCGCGGAATGGCATCCGGAAACGGAAAGGAGCACGAGAATCGATGCGGCGGCTACGAGGATGTGCCTCTGGTACATGGCGGGCTCATTCTAGATGACGAAGGCGAAAAAACGACAGAACTCGCTCGCTGGGAAGCCCTCACACACCTTTTCCACACGCTTGGCGCGGCATCCGGCATGACACCCACCGCCGTGTCGTCGACACAATCCCGCTTCGCGCTCCTGCCCTACGGAGAAATACATCGAATATGCGCGCCCGCCGGTTTGGGCTATAGTCCTGCGGCCAACTTCGCGCGAGGTGACCATGAAAACCATCTTCAGAATCCTCAAGATGCTCGGCCTCCTGGTGGTCGCATTGGTCGTCACCCTGGTCGCCCTGCTCTACTTCACCTTCTCGGGCGGCCTGCCCATTCAGGATGGCCAGAAGCTGGGCAAGGTCGAGGTCGTCAAGGACGGCATGGTCTCCGCCTTCATCGTCGACATCGACGACCGTGACGTCGCGCTCATCGACGCTGGCAATGACCGCCAGGCCAAAGCCATCCTGCTCGCCCTGGCCAAGCGCACCCTTGCGCCGAACGCGGTCAAGGCCATCTTCCTCACTCATGGCGACCGCGACCACACCGCCGGCGTGCTCATGTTCCCGGCCGCCAAAGTCATGGCGCTCGAACCCGATGTCGCGCTCGCCGAAGGCCGCGAGGTGAAGAGCCTGTTCAAGCCATTTGTCAATCCGAGCCCCAACGGTATCAAGGTGGCGCAAGCACTTCGCGACGGCGAAACCGTTACCCTAGGAAACCTTGCCGTGCGCGTGTTCGCGGTGCCCGGCCACACCAAGGGCAGCGCCGCCTTCCTGGCGCGCTCGGTGCTGTTCATGGGCGACAGCGCCGAGGCCACCAAGGACATGAAGCTGGCGCCGGGTCATCGCCTGTTCACCGAAAGCCCGGCGCAGGATCGCGCCTCGCTACGGGCGCTGGCCAATCGGCTCGAACCCATGGCGGCTGACGTGCAGGCCATCGCCTGCGCGCACTCGGGAATGCTGGTGAGCGGCCTCGGCCCCCTGACCGAGTTCGCCGCCAAGCCGGAGTAGCACTCAGCCGAACCGCCGCGATTCGCCCGACAGACGCAGCAGGCGCGCGGTTGTCGTTTTGTCGGCGCGCAGGTCGTCGACGAGCATGGGCATGCGAAAGCTCCAGTTGCGGTCGTTCACCGTGCCGGGAACGTTGACCTGCTCGCGGCTGCCCAGGAGATCCTGGAACGGAAGCAGACACAGGTCCGAGGCTGCTTGGTAGAGCACGTGCAGCAGGGCATCGCGAACGCCGTGGTCGAAGCCGCGGTTGCAGTCGAGGTGGGTGAGCCCCGGAATGCGCAAAAGGTACCCGCGATGTTCGGGCGAAAGCCCGTCGTACCACACCGCCTGCGCGTCCGTGTCGTGCGTGCCCGAGGTGGCAACGGAGATCTCGGGCCACTTGGCGGGGTCGCGAAAGAACTGCTGCATGCGACCGTCGCGCCACAGGTCTTCCTTTTCCCAGCGCAGAACGCGATAGCCGGGCAGTTTCAGGCGCGAAAGCGATGGGCGCAGGAACTCCGGCACCATGCCCAGATCCTCGGCGATGACTTCACCGTATTCGTCCATGATGGCGAGAAGGGTTTCGCCCAGGCGAATCTGCGCCTCTTCGTCCGAGGGCGAAAAGCCCGACCTCTTGCCGTCCGCGGTTCGGTAGTAGGTGCGGTACATGCCGATGACGTGATCGACGCGATAGAGGCCGAAAAGCCGGCCATCGCGTTCGGCGCGCCGGCGCATCCAGGAAAAATCGTCGCGCTCCATGGCCGCCCAATCGAAGAGCGGCAAGCCCCAATCCTGTCCCTCGGCACAGAATCCATCCGGCGGAGCGCCCACGCGAAACCCATCGCGGAAAAGCTTGCGCTCCTTCCATACGTCGGCGGAATCCTCGGATACCACGAAGGGCAGATCGCCCATCAGGTCGACGCCCAGGCCCGCAGCCTCGGCGCGCGCCAACCGCCACTGCTCGTCGAGCTGCCACTGCCGCCAGGTTTCGAAGAGGATCTCTTCCGCGTGTTCCTTGCTGGCGCGGGCCAGGGCGGCCGGCTTGCGGTTGGCCAGTTCCGCGGGCCATTCCTTCCAATGTGTCGGAAAGCGCTGGTGCAGGACCGCGAAAAGCGCCCAGTCCTCGATCCAGTCGCGATTCTCCTCGCGGAAGCGCCCGAGTTCGCGCGCGCGCTTGCTTCGTCGGCGCCAGGCGTGTTCGCGAAAATGAGCGAAAGCCAGGCGGCTGCCGCGCTCTTTGAGTGACCGCAGCCGGTTCCACGGCACGCTGGGCGACGCCGCGATCTCGTCGAGCAAACGCCGATCCTCGTCGGACAAGGCAGCCCGGCCACCCGCGGCGATGAAGTCCTCGCAGGCGTCGAGCCCTAGGTAGACCGGATCGATGGCGAACGCCGTGGCCGCGGAATAGGGGCTGGTTTCGCCCCCGCTGACCGCGCACACGGGCAACATTTGCACCACGCGGATGCCGGACTCGGCCGCCCAGCCGGCCATGGCGCCCAAATCGGGGATTTCGCCCAAGCCCCATCCCGTCTTCGTGCGAATCGAAAACAGAGGTATCAAAACGCCGGCTCGTCGGCGCTGCGGTCTTGGCCCGTTCCTACCAGGCATCGTTTTCCAGTTCGGTTATGATACGGCCTTCACCTCCCCATGAGCGACAACTCTTTTGTGGTTCCCACGATTTCCGGACGGCGGATTCTTTTGACCGGTGGCGCCGGATTCATCGGCTCGCACCTCGTGGAACGCCTGGCCCCGGACAACGACATCGTCGTGCTCGACACCTTCCGGCGCAATGCCCTAGGGCCGGCGGGCCTCGACAAGCACGCCCACGTCAAGACCATCCAGGGCGACGTGCTCGACGCCGCCGCGGTGAAAAGCGCCATGGCCGGCTGCGATGCCGTCATTCACCTGGCCTCGATCGCCGGCGTGGACACCGTGCTCGGCAATCCCGTGCTCACCATGCGCGTGTCCTTGCTCGGCACCATGAACGTGCTCGAAGCCGCGCAGGCCATGGGCGGCGTGAAGCGGCTCATCGATTTTTCCACCAGCGAGGTCTTCGGCCGCTACGCCTACAACGTCACCGAATGGGACGCCACCACGCTCGGCGCGGTCGGCGAGGCGCGCTGGACCTACGCCGTGGCCAAGCTGGCCACCGAGCACTTGGCCATGAACTACTGGAAGCAGTACAAGCTGCCCACGGTGTCCGTGCGGCCGTTCAACATTTATGGTCCGCGCCAGGTCGGCGAGGGCGCGGTTCACCATTTCATCGTGCGCGCCCTGCGCGGCGATCCGCTGTCCGTTCACAACGACGGCGCGCAGATCCGCGCCTGGTGCTACGTCGACGACATCGTGGACGGCATCATGCTCGCGCTCGATCGCGACGAAGCGGTCGGACACGCCTTCAACATTGGCAACCCGCGCTCCACGCTCACCATCCACAGCCTGGCCAAGGAGATCATCCGCCTGGCTTCGAGTTCGTCGCACCTTGAGCATGTGCCGTGGAACCAGGCCGACGTAGAACTGCGCATCCCCAATATCGACAAGGCCAAGGAGCTACTGCACTACGCGCCCAAGGTCGACCTGGAAGAGGGCCTCTTGCGCACGATCTACTGGTATCGGAGGCATGCGGAATGACCGAGGTCGTTCTCCGTGCCGAAGCCCTCGCCAAAACCTTCCACCTGGGGTTTCTCCGCAAACGGGTTGAAGCCGTAAAAGAAGCCAGCTTCGACGTCCACCGCGGTGAAATCTTCGGCTACCTAGGCCCCAACGGTTCGGGCAAGACCACCACCCTCAAGATGCTGATGGGCCTGGTGTTTCCTACGCGCGGGCATGCCGAGGTACTGGGGCGACCAGTCCCCAATCGCGAAGCCAAGCGCCGCCTCGGCTACTTGCCCGAAAGCCCCTATTTCTACGACTATCTGACCTCCGAGGAATTCCTCGATCTCGTGGGCTCCCTGTTCGGCGTGCCTCGGCGCGAGCGGCGCGAACGTGCGCGCACGCTCATCACCCGCGTCGGGCTGGATCACGCGCATGGCCGCCCGCTGCGCAAGTTCTCCAAGGGCATGCTCCAGCGCATCGGCATCGCGCAGGCGCTCATGGGCGATCCCGAACTGGTCGTGCTCGACGAGCCCATGACCGGACTCGACCCCATCGGGCGCAAGGAAATCCGCGACCTCATGCTTGAACTCAAGCGCGAGGGACGCACAGTGGTGTACTCGACCCACATCCTGCCCGACGTGGAAATGACCTGCGACCGCGTGGCCATGATCTTCTCGGGCCGGGTGCGCAACGTGGGGCCGCTCTCGGAACTGCTCACGGCGCGCCTGCTTGCCACGGAGATCTGCCTGCGCCACAACGTGGGAACAATTCCCGCCCTGCCCGCCGGTGCGAATCTGCGCAAGGCGCCCGACGGCATGATGGTCGACTTGCCCGAAGGCGCCGACGTGGATGCCTTCATGAAAGCCGCGCTGGCCGCCGGATCGAGCGTCATTTCCATCACGCCACGCCACGAGTCGCTCGAAGATCTCTTTGTGCGCGAGGCCGCGCAAGACAAGGGGGCGGCATGAATCGCATCAACGCTATCGCGTGGAACACCTTCCGCGAGGCTGTGCGCAACAAGATTCTCTACAGCCTGCTCTTCTTTGCCGTGCTCATCATCCTTTCGGCGCTGGCCATCGGCAATCTGACCTTGCACGAGGAAGTGCGCACCATCCGCGACGTCGGCCTTTTCGGCATCGACCTCTTCGGCGTCATCATCGCCGTCTTCGTGGGCGTGAACCTGCTCTACAAGGAACTCGACCTCAAGACCGTGTACACCATCCTGCCCAAGCCGCTGTGGCGCTGGGAATTCGTGCTCGGCAAGTGGCTGGGCATGCTGCTCACCCTGGCCGTGCAAATGGTGGTGATGGGCGTGGTACTCGGCATCGTCCTAGCCTTCGAGGGCGCCCATTTCGACGTACCCATGGCCAAGGCGGTGTGGCTGCTCTTCATCAACATCATGGTGGTGACGTCCATCGCCGTGTTCTTCTCGGCGTTTTCCAGCCCCTTCCTTTCCGGCTTCTTCGCCCTCGGTTGTTTCGTGGTCGGCCGCTCCGTGCCCGACATTCGCGCCCTCGGCGAAAAAGTCAGCCCCGGCGCCAAGACCGTGCTCAACCTGTTTTGCAACCTGGTGCCCAACCTCCATCTCTTCTACCCCTCGGGCGCCATCGTGGGCGCCGAGGAGGTGTCGATCCATCGCCAATTCGTGGGGGCGGACTATATGATTTCAGCCACCAGCTACGGCGTCGCGTATTCCGTCGTCGTGCTGGTGTTGGCCATGCTGGTCTTCCGTAAGCGAGACTTCGTTTGATGGCCGGCCGCAAAAGCCAAATCGCAATCGTCGCCCTCGGCATCGTCGTGGCGTTGGCCATTGTTGTCATCCGCTTGCTTGTGGACGCGCGCACCGCCTGCCGCGAAGCCGCCGTCGCCGAACAGAACGGCGACACCACCCTCGCCATTCGCCGCTACCTCGACGCTGGCCGCCTGTACGTTCCGGGCAGCCCCACCATGCGGAACGCCCTCGACCGCCTCGACGCCATCGGCGTCGCAAGCGTCACCAAAGGCGACTACGCCACCGCTCGAACCGCTTTCGAGGCCGAGCGCGCCGCCATGCTCGGCACGCGTTCGTTCTACACGCCCTACGCCGAGCGCTTGCCCGAACTCGAACGCCGCCTGGCGCGCCTGCTGGCCGCGACCGAAGAACACCCGGGTGCCAGCAGTTTTGAGGAGCGCACGCGCTGGCACGCCGAGCGCCTGGCGGAACACCCACGGCCAAAGAATTCCATGGTCGCGCTGGCCTTGTTCGGCCTGGCCCTGTGGATAGGTTCAGCTGTCGCTTTCTTCCGCAAGGGCGTGAACGCGAGCCTGGTCTTGCAGCGTGCCCCCGCGATTCTCGCTAGCGCGGGCTTCCTGGTGGGGCTCGCCCTGTTTCTCATCGGACTGCGGTTGGCGTAGGCGTCAGCGCAAGCACACCGCCAGCACTTGTTTGATGTCGGTTTTGCCGGCCAGGGCCTTTTCGACACCATCTTGCAGCAAGGTGCGCATGCCGCCGGCCATGGCCAGGTTGCGCACTTCCTCGACGGGTAAGCGTTTGGCGATGGCGCGTTTGATACCATCGTCTGCGACCAAGAGTTCGTGCAAGGCAATGCGGCCTTTGTAGCCGGTCTTGGCGCACAGTTCGCAGCCCGGAGCGCGCCACAGCTTGAGTTCACCCTTGGTCACGCCCAAGGCCACGGCGGTTTCTTCGCCAGCGGCCGCAACGATCTCAGCAACCTCGTCCTTCGACGCGGGGTACTGCTCGCGGCACTTCTTGCACAATCCGCGCGCCAAGCGCTGCGCCAGCACGCCGAGCAGCGCATCCGCGAAGCTGAAGGGATCGAGACCCATGTCGACCAAGCGGGTGATGGTTTCCGGGGCGCTGTTGGTGTGCAACGTCGAGAGAACCAAGTGACCGGTGAGCGACGCCTCGACGCCGGTGCTGGCGGTTTCCTTGTCGCGCATTTCGCCGACCATGATGACGTCGGGGTCGGCACGCAAGAACGAGCGCATGGCCGCCGCGAAGTCAAAGCCGATCTTGGGCTGCACCTGCACCTGGCGCAGGCCGGGCTGCGTGATTTCGACCGGATCCTCGGCCGTCCAAATCTTCATGTCTTGCGTATTGATGGAACCGAGCGCCGAGTGCAGGGTGGTGGTTTTGCCCGACCCGGTGGGTCCCACGCACAGGACGAGGCCGTAGGGCTTGGCGATGATGACCTTCATCTCGCGCAGATTGCGTTCGCTCATGCCCATCTCGTCGAGCGGAATCGGTTTGGACGCGGCCAGGATACGCATGACCACGTCCTCGTTGGCGTTCACCGTAGGCAAGGTGGCGACGCGCAATTCGATGGTGCGGTCGCGCATGCGAAACTTGATCTTGCCGTCCTGGGGCTTGCGCTTCTCGGAGATATCAAGCCGGGCCATGATCTTGAACCTGGCGACCAACGGATTGCGGAAGATGGCCGGGATCTCTTGGTAGTTCACGCAATCGCCGTCGATGCGAAAGCGGATGCGCGTGTTGTCTTCCTTGCCATAGGGCTCGATGTGGATATCCGAGGCGCCGCGCTGAAAGGCGTCGATGATGATTTGGTTGGCCAGCTTGATGATGGCGCTGTCGGATTCTTCTTCGACGGCGTCGTCGTCTTCGCTGGCATCATCGACCGCGCCCGTGCCTTCGTCGGTGGACAGCTCCTTGATGAGCACGTTGACGTCGGACTTGAGCCCGTAGGAATGCTCGATGCAACCCAGGATCTCGTCGCGAATACCAACGTGAATGGTGACCTCGCGATCGGTTTCCACCGAGCGCAGAGCATCGGCGCGCGCGATGTCGTGCGGGTCGTCGATCACCACGATAAGTTGCGGCCCACGACGCTCGATCGGCACCGCGCAAATCTGTCGCAGGAATTCCGGGCGTAGCCGCTGACGCAGATCATCCGGGATGGCCTGCTGGCTGGTGAACTTGTAGAAGGGCACGCCGTAGAAACGCGACAGTGCCTTTTCCACGTCGGCGCGAGCGATGCCCACTTTTTCGATGAGGTAGCGCCCAGACTCGATCGTCATGGCCTCGGCCGAGGCCAGCGACGCAGCCAGCAACTCAGGTTGCATCACGCCCGCCTCGACCAGGTAGTCCCACTTCCCTCGCTGCCTCTCCGTCGGTCGATCATTGGCTTCGTCGTACGCGGTGGCCACCCCGCGCGTGGTGGGTCGCCGGGCCGTGTTTCGTTTGCCTGCCGGGGCCGCTGGCGTGGTGGGCGGCGCAACCGGCGCAGGCGTCTTGGCCGCTTCAGTGGTGACCCTCGTCGCTGGCACGGGAGACGGCCTGGCGGAAAGGCCGAGGAAGGTCACGACCTTCCCGGCGATGACCTTGGCCGCTTCGTTGGCGTAGACCACTTCACGCGCGGGGAAAACGCCGGTTTCGTCGTTGCGGTTGGCGATGAGCAGAACGCCCACCACCTGCTCATCGTCTAGAAGCGGAGCCAGAATCACCGAACGTACGCGCACGCCCAGCCACTGGTCCAACCGTTCATCGGGCCGCAGGTTCGGATGCAGGCGAACCAACTCGGCCAAATCCCACACGTTGCGAATGCTCGACGCCGTGTTGGCCCGCGCCGCCCAACCAATCAAGTTCGCCGGTTCGCGCGGCAGGCGCAACTCGCGGATGGAATCGTCGACCCAAGCCACCGCGCGCAACTGGTTTTCGAGATCGGGCACGAAGACCGCCGCGCGTTCGGCCGCGAAGAACGAAGCCACGCGTTCCATGCCCTCGAAGAGCAGGTCATCCAGGGTGGCAACCTTGGTCAGATAGGCACAGAGCTCGGGTAGCTGGGCACGCTTGTCGGCTTGGGCGGACTCGCCCCCCATTTGGCGTAACCACGTGGCCGCATCCATCGCGTATTCTCCTTTCGTTCTCAATCGGTAGCCCAGGCCCGAAAATGAAGAACGCTTGCAGCACCTGCGCCTACATGACCCGACAAGCGCACAATTCCACCCCACTGAATCTGCCCGACCCCACGCCGCGCGCGTTGTGAAGCGGGCGCGTACCGTTGTAGACTTCGGCGCTCGCTCGGGCAGAAAGAAGCCGCAGCCCATGCAAGGTGAAGTCATACTCGTCGTCGACGACAGCCCAACGACGTGCAAACTCGTTGAGCTATCGCTCGCGAAAGCTGGCTACCGCGTGGAGAGCGCGTTCACCGGCGAGGAGGGCATCGCCGCCGCGCAAGCGCATCCGCCGGATCTGATTCTGCTCGATTTCTTGCTACCCGATTTGAACGGCGACGATGTCTGCCGTGCCATCTCGGGCAACGTAACCCTGGCCGATATTCCAGTCATCGTCATGAGCGCCAAGGGCGAGGACATCGGCGAATGGTTCGCGGTCATGCCCAACGTGGTCAACATCATCACCAAACCCTTTTCGCCCGACGCGCTCATCGCGGTGGTCGGCCACACCTTGGAAAAGTCCGGCCGCAAGCCGGCCACGACCGCCGCCAAGCCCGAGGGTGAAAGCCGCATCGATCTGGCGGCGCTCTTGGCGCCCGAGAGCAAGGCCGAAAGCAAGGAAGCGAAAGAGCCGGCGCTCGACGCCGCCCTCGCCGGCGACCTGGCCATCGTGTCCATTGCGGACGTACTCCTTCTCCTGCAGGACCGCGGCCACACTGGAACGGTTACCTTGTCGAACGGTCGTGCTCAGCTCGATATCTACCTTGGCCAGGGCCGCGTGGATTTCGCAGGCGCGCGCGGCATCGCCGAGGAGTTTCTCCTCGGCCGCTTCTTGGTGGGCGGAGGACACCTCTCCGAACAAGATCTGTCGCGGGTCATCGCCGAGCGGCAGGCTAGCGACAACAGGGAACTCCTCGGCGCCTACCTCTGCGCGCGCGGGATGCTCACGCCAACGGGCCTGCGCAAGGCCATGGCCAAGCAAACCTCCGCGCTGGTCTTCGAGAGCCTGCGTTGGGGCAGCGGCCGCTTCGCCTTTCGCGCACAAGCCGAATTGCCAGCCATGGCCCGCGAAGCCGCTCTGGCCCTGCCCGTGGACGGCCTGATTCTCGAAGGACTTCGTCGCGTCGAGGAGTGGCGGGTCATCGAGCAAGAGATCGGCGACTTCGACATGACCTTCGTGCGCAACGAGGACAAGCTGGCCAATGTCGGCCGCGGCCAGCTCATGCGCGAGGAAGCCGCCATCGCCGAACTGGTGAACGGCAAGAACACGGTTCGCGACCTCATCCAGATTTCGAAGATGGGTTCCTACGACGTGACCCAGGTGTTGTTCCGCTTGCTACGTAGCAAGCTCATCCGGCGCCGGGTCGCGCCGGTGGTGGTCTAGCGATGTCGCCGTACGCACCTCTCCAGGTCGTGTTTTTCGAGCTGCGCGGCCTGCGCTGCGCGCTTCCGCTGACCGTCGTGCGCAAGGTCATGCACATACGCAACGTGACGCCGGTCCCGTTGGCCCCCAAGGTCGTGCGCGGCATTTCGTCCATGCAAGGTGCGATGCTTCCCGTGCTCGACCTCGCGGTTTGTTTTCAGCCGGCGGGCGAGGATGTGGCTGTCGTCGCGAGCTACCGCGGCGCCAAGGACAAGCTCTTGCTCGTCGAGACCGTGGCAGAACCCGGGCGCGAATCCGTGCGCGCGGCGCTGACCGTCGAGCGCGTGCTCGGCGTCGGCGTCATCGACGAGCAGTTCAGCCGCCCACCACCGGCGCGTCCAGCATTTCTTTCGGCTACCGTGCTCGACAGCACGGGCCCGGCCTTGCTCTTCGACATCGAACGAACGCTGGACTACGTGCGCGACGCCATCGGCGCGGTGATTGAATCATGAACGACCAAAACGAAACGCAGGAATTGCTCTCCACCATCCGGGCCGCCCAGCAAGGCGACCTCACCGTACGCGCCAAGGTCGGTACGGGCCCGCTTGCCGAATTGGCCAAGGCCACGAACGGTCTTCTGGCCAGCCTCGACGAGCGCGCCACGGAAATATCCTATGCCGCGACCTCCTTCACCCTGACGGCGGAAGCCGCCGGCTCCACCTTGCCCGAAATCGCCAACCAGATGTCGCGCCAGCAGGCGGCGGTCGCCGATGTCACGCGCAAGCTGAAGGCACTCGAAGCGCGTTCCGAGGAAATTGGGCAAATCGTGGAAATGCTCGACGACGTCACCTCGGAAACCAACAACCTGTCGCTCAACGCCGCCATCGAAGCGGCGCGCGCCGGAGCGCAAGGCAAGGGCTTTGGCTTGGTGGCCGAGGAAGTGCGCAAGATGGCCGAGCGTGCCGCCGCCGCCACCAAGGACATTGGCGCCTACGTCGAAGCCATCGCCAACGCCACCAGCGATGCGGCACGCGCTATCGAGGATGTGCGCCACATGGCCGACGCCTTGGTCGAACTGACCGGCCGTGCCGGCGGCGAGGCTGCTTCGCTCGCGGGCTCGCGCAAATCCCTGGCCGACGCCATCGGCCGCCTGCGCTTCGCCGGCCAGGGCGAAACCGAGATCGCGCGCCTCCTCCACGCGCAACGGGACGAGCTCAGCCGCATTCTCATCCCCTTGGCACCCCTCGTCGCGGGCACGCGCACGCCGCTCGGCGAAGCCCTGCGCAATCTCCTCGCCGCCCTCGGCGAACGCCCCGTCGGAACCAGCGCCTAAGACCCGCGCGCGATGGCCAACAATCCCGACAACAAGGACGGCAGCGGCGAACACGAAGCGCCCTTGGAATGGAATGCGGCCGAAACCGAGATGCTGCGCAGCCTCTTTCTCGACGAGGCCGAGAAGCACCTCGGCCGCATCGCGGAGGCGCAGAAGCTGCTCTCGCGAGCCTCGGCCGCCACCCTCGACGTTTCTCCCGAGGTGGTGGATGTCTTATTTCGCCACCTGCACACGCTCAAGGGTTCGGCCGGCTCGGTAGGCTTCGATGCGGTGGCGCGGGCGGCGCACGAACTGGAAGAGCTGTGCACCGAAATCCGTCGCGGCCAATTGGCCCCGACCTTCGGCATGCTCGAACGCATCGACGAAGGAGTGGCCGAGATTCGCGCCCTTCTCACCAGCGCGCGCCTGGTCGGCCCCGCACCTGGTTCAAGCGATGTCTTGGAGGCCGTGCCCGCCTCGCGGGAAGTCGCCGAACGCCGCCGCACCGGGGATCGGCGGGCGCTTGTCGATCGTCGAACCGGCGGCGAGGGCGTGCTGCGCGTCGAGGTCGAGCGCCTGGACGCCTTGCTGGAAAACGTGGGCGATCTGGTCATCCTGCGCACGCGACTGGAACGCCGGGCGCATGAAATCCAGAGCATCCTGCGCGATCTGGGCACCGCCCGGCAGGGGCTGCGCCAAGTCGAAAGCGGGCTGGCCGCCGAACTCTCCGGGACGGAAAAACCGGAGGCGATCGCCAACCTGCTCGACCGCTTGGGAGAGGTCGATGTAAAGTTCGCCGATACGCTTTCCTACCTGGACCACGCGACACGCGGGCTGGCCGCCGATGCCGATGCCATGCGCAGGTCGTCCGAGCACCTGGAAGACCAGATACGCCGGGCGCGCCTGGTGCCGCTCGAATGGGCCTTTTCCCGCCTCGGCTCGGCCCTGCGCGAACTCGAGCGCACTTGCCACCGGCAAGCCGATCTTTCGGTTCAAGGCGGCGAGGTCGAACTCGACAAGGCCATCGTGGATCAGCTCATCGATCCGCTGCTCCACCTTCTGCGCAATGCCATGGCCCACGGAATCGAGCCCGCGGCCGTGCGCAGCGAACGCGGCAAGCCCGCCCGCGGCCGCATCACCATCCGCGCCACGCAAGAAGGCGATTTCGTGTTTCTGACCTTCGAGGACGACGGTAGCGGCATCGACCGCGGGGCCGTACGCAGCGCGCTCGAACGCCTTGGACTCTCGCCACCCGACGCCAATCTCGGCGACGAACAGTTGGTCAATGCGATCTTCCAAGCTGGGTTCTCGACGCGGGCCCAGTCCGATGCGCTGGCCGGCCGGGGCATGGGCATGAACATCGTCAAGCGGGCCCTGGCGCGCATGGGTGGCGAGGTGAAAGTCGAGTCCCAGGCCGGCGCATTCACGCGTTTCCGCTTGTCGCTGCCCATCGCGGGCGCCATCACCCAGGGCCTGCTGTTCAAGATTGGCGGGCAGGTTTATGCCGTGCCCGTCTCGCACGTCATCGAGGTGCTCCCCATCGGACACAACGTCCTGGCCGGAAACGGCGGCGCAGCCGGCGACGGCAACAACCTCCCCGCCATCGCCGGCGTGAACGTCCCCATCCTCAGACTGCACGCGCTTCTCGGCCTCGAGTTGCCGCCAGGGCATCATGCGGCGGCCCTTCACGTGCGCTACGGAGGCCGCAACTTCCTCATCACCTGCGACAAAGTCATCGGCCCCCGCACCATCGTTGTGCGTTCGCCAGGCCCGCTCATCGGACTGATTCCCATCTATGCCGGGGTCACGGCTTCGGGCGCCGGCAAGGCCCAGCTCGTCCTCGACCTGGGAGCACTGGCCGAGATCGCCTACTCGAAATCTCCGCCCGTCTCCGCGGCTCCCCGACGCGGCCAGCCGCGCGTCCTGGTGGTCGACTATTCGCGCCTGGCGCGCGAGACCGCGGCGCGGGTTCTGGCCAGGGCCGGCTACCAATCCGTGGCGGCCGAGGATGGTTGGGATGCCTGGGAACTGCTCGGCGAGCGACGCTTCGATGCGGTCGTGACCGCTCTGGAAATGCCACGTCTCGACGGATTCCAGCTCATCGGACGCATCCGGCGCGAAGCCACCCTGCGTGGCCTGCCCATCATCGTTCTCTCGTCGCGCACCTCGCAGGCGGCGCGCGAACGCGCCCTGGCGGCGGGCGCCGACGCCTTTCTGCCCAAGAGCCGTCACCGCCGCAGCCTGGTCGAGGCCGTGGCCGCTTGCCTGCGCGATCGCGGGCGTGATCATGGGGAAGACCAGCCGGTCAGCCAAGACAGTGCGCGACGCTGATGTTGAGTTTTTCCCGAGACTCTGCAAGAAGGTGCCATGGAAAACCGTGGCGCTGGCTTCAACTCGGATGAATTCACTCGCGCCGCGCGCGAGTTCGGCATGCGCATGCGCGACTCGCGCAAAGTGCTGCTCACCGTCGGGCTGGTGATCGTCGCGCTGATCGCGGTCTACGGCTCGTACTACCAGGTCGAACCGGACGAGGTCGGCTTGGTGACGCGCTTCGGACGTTTCGCGCACACGAGCAATCCCGGCCCGCACGGCAAGATTCCCTTCGGCATCGAGCGCGTACAGAAGGTCCCGGTGCAGCGCCAGCTCAAGCAGGAGTTTGGTTTCCGCACCGCCAACGCGGACATCCAAAGCTCGTTTCACAAAGATGAAAAGACCGAGGCCGAATCCGTCATGCTGACCGGCGACCTGAACGTGGCCACCGTCGAGTGGATCGTCCAGTACAAGATTTCCGATCCCTACAAGTACCTCTTCCGCATGCGCGACACCGAGGAGACCTTCCGCCTCATGACCGAGGCCAGCATGCGCACCGTGGTCGGCGATCACAGCGTCACCGAGCTGCTCACCGTGGGTCGCGAGGCCATCGCCGCCAAGGCCAAGCAGCTCTTGTCCAACTTGTGCAAGCTCTACGACAACGGCATCTCGGTCCAGCAGCTCGTCTTGCAGGACGTGGATCCGCCCGAACCCGTTCGGCCGTCCTTCAACGCGGTCAACCAGGCCATCCAAGAACGCGAGCGCGCCATCAACGAAGCCTGGGCCGAATACAACCAGGAGATCCCGCGCGCGCGCGGATTTGCCGAGCAGAAAATCCAGGCCGCCGAGGGCTACGCCATCGACCGCGTGAACCGCGCCAAGGGCGATGCCGGGCGCTTCATCGCACTCGAAGAACAGTACCGCAAGGCCCCAGAGGTCACGCGCACCCGAATCTATCTCGAAACCCTGGCGGCCGTCCTTCCCCAGGCGGGCAAGAAGTTGATCTTCGACGAGAGGGCCAAGGGCATCTTACCCATGTTTCCCCTCGGTCCGGACAAGGAGGTGAAGCCATGAGCGGTCGCAAGATTCTCATCGGCGGCACCATCGCGGTGCTGGGACTCGCCACGCTCTCGTCGGCGCTGTATACGGTCGCCGAGACCGAGCAGGTCATCATCACCCAGTTCGGCCAGCCCATGGGCGAGGCGGTCACGCAGGCGGGTCTACACATCAAGGTGCCGTTCGCCCAGGAAGCCAACGTGTTCGAGAAACGCTGGCTGGAATGGAACGGCAACGCCAATCAAGTTCCCACCCGCGACAAGAAGTACATCGGCGTGGAAACCTACGCGCGCTGGCGCATCGCCAACCCCCTGCTCTTCTTCCAGCGCCTGCGCGACGAACGCCGCGCCCAATCGCGCCTCGACGACATCATCGACGGCGAAACCCGCAACGTCATCGCTAGCCACGATCTCATCGAAGTCGTGCGCACCACCAACCGCCCCTTCGAGAAGGGCGAGGAGGCCGAGGACATCATGGAAGCCGAGTCCATGCGCGAGATCGAACTCGGGCGCGACAAGATCACGCGGCTCATCCTCGAACACGTCCAGCATGTGGTGCCTGACTACGGCATCGAGCTGGTCGACGTGCAGATCCAACGGGTCAACTACATCGAGAGCGTTCAGGCCAAGGTCTTCGACCGCATGATCTCCGAGCGCAAGCGCATCGCCGACCGTCACCGCTCCGAGGGCCAGGGCAAGAGCGCCGAAGTCCGCGGCAAGAAAGAGCGCGAACTCAAGGTCATCGAATCCGAGGCCTACAAAAAAACCCAGGAAATCATGGGACGCGGCGATGCCGAAGCAACCACCATCTACGCCGATGCCTACAACCGCAATCGCGAACTCTACCGTTTTCTCAAAACCATGGAGACGTACCACAGCACCATCGACAAGGAGAGCTGGCTCGTGCTTTCCACCACCACGGATGTCTTCCGCTACTTGCAGTCGCAAACAGCCGCTGGCGGCGGCAAGGCCGTGCCCCCAAGCAAATGATTCCCAGGACTAAACCCGAACCCGATCCCTATGCCGTGCTGGGCGTTGCTCGCAACGCCACCGACGCCGAGATTCGCGCCGCCTACCACGCGCTGGTGGCGAAGTACCATCCCGACAAACACCAGGGCAATCCTCTCGAAGGCCTGGCCGCAGAGAAAATGGCCGAGATCAATCGCGCCTACGAGATTCTGTCCAATCCCGCGCGACGGGCCGCCTGCGACAACGGCCAAGCGACTTGGCCACGGCCGGCCGCGGCTGGCAATCCCTTTGGCACCGCACCGGGAACCATCCCGCGCCAGCGCGCGCGCTGGCTGCAAATTCTTGGCCTGCTGTTGCTCCTGCCCCTGCTGATTCGTTTCGGCGCTTTCATCGTACGCCCGCTCATCCGCCTGGTCCGCGCCGGCCTGGAGATCACGCAGGTCGCCCGCGGAACTCCCCTCGCCGCGGTGCTGTTTCTCCTGGCCAGCACGCTGCTGGTGATCTTTCTTCTTCGCCGCCGCGCCAAGCGCAAATAGCCCTGGCCCCATCGCCCAATCGAGCGCGCGCGACGGCTTTCCCCGTGGAAGACTTGGCGTCGCGCGGCCTTGACCCTCGGGAATCTGAGAGCCGCCCGCGCGAGGAACGCGACAAGCACTTGAAATCGCTGTCGCAGTGAGCGTGCGCACGGCCCGAATACCCCCGGCATGCGAATTGCTGGTATTCTGCGTACAAAGGAGCACCCATGCGAGAGCGAGAGATGCGACAGCGAGTTGAGCGATTCCTCCAGACCCGTTTGCGCAACATGCTGATGCCAGCCACGCTCGGCCTTGGGCTCGCCCTGGGAGGCTGCGGTAGCTCGACCCCCGATTCCAGTGACGATGGCAGCGCGGCGAAGCAAGACGTCGGTTCGCCGCCAGGCACGGGCGGTGGGGGGAATAGGGACGGGGCGCAAGTTCCGGACGCGGGTGGCGTCGCGCTGTACATGGCGCAACTCCCTCCCGATGCTGGACCGGAGCTTCCCGTCGCGACGCCCGACTACATGGCCCAGATGCCAGACAGCGGAACCACGGTTCGCTACATGGCGCCGCAGCCGCCAGATGCCGGGCGCGATTTCGGAGGCGCCGTCGCCAAGTACTTGGCGCCACACCCAGTTTCGCAATCGTAGACAGCGGCGCTCCGCCTGTGAATCATCGCCTGATCGCCCCATGATCGAACTTCTTCGGCAGGTTGGCTTCACGCCCCGCGCGTGCGTGTGGGAACTGACGCTTGCCTGCAACCTGCGCTGCAAGCACTGCGGTTCCTTCGCGGGCAGCCGGCGCGGCGACGAGCTCGGCCTGGAAGAAAACTTCCGCGTCGCCGACCAGCTGGCCGCGCTCGGCTGCCGGCGCGTGACCCTGAGCGGAGGCGAGCCGACCCTCAACCCGGATTGGGATCGCATCGGCAAGCGCCTCGCCGATCACTGTATCAAGGTCAACCTGATCTCGAACGGCTGGCACTGGAACGCATCCCACGTCGAGCGCGCCAAGACCGCGGGTTTTTGCGGCGCCGCCTTCAGCCTCGACGGCTTCCAGGCCGAGCATGATGAGTTTCGTCAGCCGGGCTCGTTCGAGCGCGTGCTCGCCGCCATCGACGCCTGCGTGGCGGGCGACCTGCCCGTCGCGGTCAACACCACGGTGAACAAGCTCAACCAGCGCGGCCTGCGCGAACTGCGCGACTTCGTGCTGGCGCGTGGCGCGTTCTCGATGCAAGTGCAGCTGGCAACTCCGTCGGGGAACATGGGCCAGCATCGCGACCTGGTCGTGGATCCGGCGGACTTGGTTTGGCTGGTTCCCGAGCTAGCCGCTTTGTGCCGGACCAATACGCGCAAGTTCTTCATCGCCGCGGCCGACGACATCGGCTACTACGGCAAGCCGGAACAGGGCCTACGCGACGATGGCGGCGAACTGCCCTTCTGGCTCGGTTGCCGCGCGGGCTGCCAGGTGGTGGGCATCGAGAGCAATGGCAACGTCAAAGGCTGCCTGTCCCTGCCCTCGTCGATGCACGGTGAATCGCGCTTCGTGGAAGGGAATCTGCGCGACAAGACCCTGGCCGAGATTTGGAACGGAGCCGATGCTTTCGCATACAACCGCAAATTCAGCGAAAGCAACTTGACCGGCTTTTGCCGCGTGTGCCGCTACCGCGAGTTCTGCCGCGGCGGCTGTTCGTGGACGGTGTACTGTCAGGCTGGCGAAGGTGGTGGTGGCAATCCCTTCTGCTTTTACTACCAGGCTTTGAAACAAGGCCGTTTCGATCTTCTCACCGAGGCGCCGACCCAGCCCGAATTGGACTTCTTCGGCGGCCCCATCGCGCCCAAGGCGGCGTTTACCGAAGAGCCCGCGGACCCGCCGGCTTTGTTCTCCCAGGCACGCGAAGCCGTCGACGCGCGCCGTTTCGAGGAGGCGCAGCGGCTCCTGGTGGCCGCGCTGGCGCTCGCGCCCGAGGATCTCCGCGTTCTCGACCTGCTTGGCTTCGTGTGCTTTTCCCTGCGCGACTACGCGGCCGCGGAAGATTACAACCGTCGCGCTCTCACGCTCGCGCCCGACCACGCCTTTGCCCACAACGGCCTGGGTTTGTCGCTGGCTCGCCAAGGAAAGCTCGATGAAGGCCGCGCCGCTTGCGAGCGCGCCATCACCATCGAGCCTCGCTGGTTTGAGCCCTACCACGACATGGCGGTGATCCTGGCCGAAGCCGGCCGCTTCGCCGACGCATGCGCCATCCTCGATCGCGGCACCGCCGCCGCGCCCGAGGCCACCGCCCAATTCGCCGAAACCAAGGCCCGGCTTCCACGCCGCGCCTGAAGGGCTTATCCGCCTCTACTCCAGGTGAAATGTACCTTCGGCCAGGATCCGATCGAAGACCCCATCGGCCTGGATCGTGGTTTGAGCCACGCGCACCAAGTACGTGTGCGAAGGCTCGAAGCCTTCCTGAGGCGATAGCAAGAAGCGCATGCCCAGTTCCCGCCCAGGATCCATTTTAACCGTCCAGACGCTCGTCGCCTCCTTGCGCGAAATGCTCTCCGGATCGGCGGTGTCGAAGATGGCCACGATGATGGGAGTTCGATCGGAAACCTCCCTGAACTTTGCAACCATTTCCGCCTGCCACGGCTGATCGGCGGACGGTTTCCCCAGGGTACCCTTGCCCGCCACCTGCGTGCCCCTAGCCAGCACGGTCAAGGGAGGTCCGGACGTCGTTAGTTCAATACCCACCATGGTAGCGCTGCCCCCCGGAGCCATGCACAGAACCCCGCTGCCAGAACATTCTCGCCGCTGTTTCCCGGAAACCGCAAACACCGTCGGAGTGTTGTCAGCAATTTCCACTCCGCGAATTCCCCCGGCTTCACCCGCCAAGGGCGTCGCTTCGTGTAACAAAGTCATCAGAATTAGTTGGGCTATCATTTCTTTTCACCTCCTGCCGAGGGCATTGGCCCTGGACATTCAAGAATTGGATGCCAGCGGGTCGCCAGGGGTTCGGTCAGCCGCGCCCGACCCCTTTTTCGAAGTGGAAGTAAATTTCGAGGTAAATTCGCGTGTCTTGCGGTAGACAGGCCGCACAGGAGTCCGCATGCGTCTTTTCACCTTCGTAGCCGCCGCCGTTCTATGTCTTTCACCCTTGGCCCGCGCCCAGGCGCCTGGCGTGCCCGCAGGTTTGCCGCTGGTCGTGGACATGAAGAAGGTCGAGGTCGGAAGCTGGGCCGAGTACACCATGTCCATGGGAAGCATGTCGCTCGCCTCGCGCTGGGCCCTGGTCGCTCGCGACGGCAAATCAAACACCCTGGAGATGGCGACCAAGGGTGGCCCGATGGCGAAACCGATCGTTTTGCGCATGGTCTTGGCCGCGGATCCGACCAGCGACGATCAGCCCCCGAAGCCCATGGTCATGCAGTTCGGCGACGAAGCCCCCATGCTGGTGCCCAAGGACACGCCGATACAGAAGTTCCAGCATCCCGACCCCAAGAACCTGATCGGCAAGGAAGAACTCAAGGTCGCTGCCGGAAGCTTCTCGACGTCACACTATCGTGACAAGAACACCATGGGCACGGTCGATGTCTGGGTGAATGAGACCGTTGCTCCCCTCGGCATCGTCAAGGTCGTCACCTCGCCCGATGTCGAGAAGGGCGCGCCCGCCGCCATGCAGATTCCGGCCGCCACCATGGAACTGTCGTCGACGGGCAAGGGCGCCAAACCCACCATCACGAAAAAGCCCAAGCCCTTCGACCCCAAGAAGATGGGCGGCCTGATCGGCGGCGACGCGGGTACTAAGTAGTTCATGGTCGGTGCGGCCAAAACCGCACCTCCGTCAACGTCCGATTGCATTTTTCCACCGAGGGTGACAGAAAGTTGTCGCTCCGGTGTTCCATGGGTTCGTCGCTCCACCGGTAGCAGGAATACCCCATGAACACGAACGCCGCCGAAGGTCTTGTACAACGTCTCCTCTCCTTGCCTGTCTTTCGCTCCGAATGGGTGCTGTGGCTGCTCCTCGGCCTGTCCCTGATGTCGGTGGCGGTGATGGTCGAACGGTGGTTTTTCTACCGGCGGCGGAAGATCGACTTCGAAACCGTAAAAGAGGAATTCGGCAAGGCGCTGGACAAGGGTGACTTCGACGCCGCAGCCAAGCTCTTGGCCAAGTCCGACTGCCTGGAAACCAACGTGACCTTGGCTGGTTTGCGCGGCTACGAAAAGGGACCCGAGTCCGTCGAGGAGCTGATTGCGGGCGCCCTGAGCCGCGGCAAGTCCGAGTACGAACGCCGCCTGTCGATCTTGGCGACCTTGGCGTCGAACGCGCCCTTCATCGGCCTATTCGGGACGGTGCTTGGGATCATCCGTTCGTTCAAGGAGATGTCGAAGGATATCGTCAACGCTAGCACCGGCGTGATGGCCGGCATCGCCGAGGCCCTGGTCGCCACCGCCGTCGGGCTCTTGGTCGCCATCCCGGCGGTGGTGGCCTACAACGTCTTCAAGGGCATGGTGAAGGACGCCGTGACCAACACCGACGGGCTCACGCGCGTGCTCATGGCCGAGCTGAAGTCGGCCGGCAAGGCCGCGAAGGAGTAGCCATGGCCGCCCAACCCAGCAACGGCGAGGACGAGGGGCTGCTCGCCAGCATCAACATCATCCCCTTCGTCGACATCGTGCTGGTGCTGCTCATCATCTTCATGCTGACTTCCATCGCAATTGTCCGTGCCAGCATGGTGGTCAACCTGCCCAAGGCCGCCACGGGCGGCGCACGCGTCGAATCCACGGTCAACATCGTGTGCAACAAGGACGGCAGCCTCATGCTCAACGGCGCGAGCTCGAACGTCGACGAAATCGGCAAGTTCGTGAAGCGCGAAAGTGCGACCAATCCGAAGTTGCAGGCCGTGATCGCGGCCGACAAGGGTGTCGAGTACGGCCATGTCGTGGACCTCATCGACCTGGTCAAACGCAATGGCGTATCCGCCTTCGCCCTGGACGTCGAGCGCCAGACGGCAATCGACACGCCCTAAAGAGTTTTCCGCCATGGACAGGAAGCCTTCCGCGCAACCCAAGAACGGCGACCCTGGCCGCCGGGCGCGGCCGACGCGGGCCAACCCCTTCGTTGAACGGCAAGCGCGGCGCCGGCAAGCTTCCCTGGCGCGTGCCATGTCGCACGTGCGCGTGCCCATCCACACGGAATTCCGCGCCCACCACCAACAGCGGCGCATGCCGGGCTGGCTGCGCGCGGCCATCGGCATCCTGGTATTGCTTGCATCGCTTGGCCTGCACGTGGGCTTCGTCGTCATGGCGTTTGGCGTGGGGCACCTCGGCGCTCAGCGCGAGAAGGAGCGCGAGCGATTGGCCATCGAAATGCGCGAGCACGAGGTGAAGGCCAAGGAGCCCGAGCCGGAGAAGCTGCCCGAACCGAAGAAGGAAATCGAACGCGTGGCCGTGATCAAGGCGCCACCGGCGCCAAAGATCGAAGAGCCGCCCAAGGAGCCCGAGAAAAAGCCCCCACCGCGCATCGTCGGCCTCAGCTTCGAGTCCACGGTCGGCGAGGGCAACAGCGAGGGTCCGGCATTTGCGGTTGGCAACACGCGCCTCGGCGAAACCGACAAGGTCGCGGTGAAGAAAGACGACGTTCCGAACGAGCGCCCGGCGCCCGTGCATGGGACCGAGAAACCGACAGTCGCGAATCAAGCCGCCACGCGCATTCCCAGCAAGGGCGTGACCTTCACCGAAGCCAAATATCGCAAGCAGGTCAAACCCGACTTCCCGCTCACATTAAAGGCGCAAGGGATCGAAAGCGACGTCGAAGTTCTGGTTTTCATCGATGCCACCGGCAAGGTGACGAACGTCAAGATCCTGCACGAATCGCCATATCCCGAGTTCAACGAGAATGCCAAGAAGGCCGCCCTCGCCACGGAATGGGAACCAGCCACGCGCAACGGCGAGGCCATGGCCTCGACCAAGAAGTACTCCTACCGTTTCCGAATCACGGACGATTGACTATGCCAAAAACCACCTTCCTTCTCGCCGCTCTGGCACTTCTCGGCTGTGGCAACCGCAACTTCAACCGACCCGATCTGCTCAACGAACCGCGCATCCTGGCCATCCAGGCCGAACCGCCGCAGCCCACCATCGGCGCATCGACCACATTGCACGCGCTGGTCTACCAGCCCCCGGCCGCGGCGCCCACCGCGGACTGCCCCAATCCAGGCGCCGCCGCGCAGTACCAGTGGTCGTGGTGCCCTTTGCCCACCAGTGCGAGTGACAACTATGCGTGCCATATCGCGCAGGTCGAATTCGACCAAATGTACGCCGCGCTCGGCCTGGGGTCGGCACCGCTACTCGATCTCGGCACGAACGAGACAGCGACCTTCACCAACCCCTTTCCCGCCGCGCTTCTCTACAGCCTGTGCCGGGGAGACATCGGCCTTCCGCTCTCGGCCGGCGCCGGCCCGGCGGCGAGCACGCCGGATGGCGGGGAGCAGAGCTCGATCTTCAAGTGCGACCTTCCCAGCGGGGAAAACACCGGCACAAAACCAGCGGACTCTCACCCGATTGGCTTCCTAGTCACGATCTCTCTGAGCGTCACGCCTCCGTGTCCTTCGTCGCTTCCCGCGGGTTTCAGCCCCATGACCGCGATCTTCACCGTCCACCTGCCCACCAACGACGCGCTGCCGGGCAACTTGAACCCGGTCATGAACGGCATCTACGTCACGTCACCGCTACCGGACGGTGGGGCACCTTCCTACGATGCGGCTGTGATTCCGCAGGACAGCGCGACAGCTGACGACGGGGGTGCATCTCAAGCCGACGGTGCCGCGGCGACAACTGGTGTGGCAGGGGCGGATGCGAGCGCTCCGTCGAGTCCGATAGTTGGCTGGGAGCTGGACGAGCAAGGTTCGGGTCCTCTCCTTCCCCGCCAGAAGCACGTGTCCATTCAACTCGATGTCCCCGACTCGTCCTCGGAGCGTCTATCGCAACCAGGGTCGCTCGACGACGTGTTCGACAGCAACGGAAATCTCCTGGGAACGATGCAGTTCGAACGCCTCAACTTCGCCTGGTTCATCGAGGCTGGTGACCTCGGCAGCGATGGCAACGGCGGCCGCGCGACAGGCTTTCTTCCGGACATCAGCGATCCATCTGGACCCGGACCGGATGGCGGGGTCGACACAACATTGCTTCAACGAGCCCTCGGCAACACCTGGACGTTACCCTTCGTCAAAGACTATGCGCCCACAACCGCGCGCATGATCGTGGTGGTCCGCGATAGCCGCGGTGGCGTGGCCTGGACATCGGGCGTGGCCAGCTTGGAGAACCAGCCATGAAGTTGGCGCGCTTCCTGGCCCTCGCGCTGCTGGCCACACTTCCCACTGCGGTCCATGCAGCCGAAGAAAGCGAAAACCAGGACATCAAGGCGGCCGCCGAGCGCGCCGGCGAGAGCGCGATCGCCGGAAAGAGTGCCGGCCAGTCCATCGACGCCGATCAACTCAGCAAGCAGCCCAAGCTCGTTCGGCAAGCCAAGGTCGCCTATCCCAAGGAAGCCGTGGGCAAAGCCGGCGACATCCAGATCACGCTCGCCGTCGATCTCGACGACAAGGGATCCGTCGTCGGCGCGGCCGTCATCGAGCCCAAGACTCCGACCGGGCTCGGCTTCGAAGAAGCGGCGTTGACCGCGGCTTACGATTTGGGTTTCGAGCCTGCGGAAGTAGCCGGCAAGCCGACCGCCGTTCAAATCATCTACACGTTCAAGTTCCCGGCCCCGCCCCCTCCCAAGCCGGAGCCGGCCAAGGTCGTCGAGGTGGAGAAGCCCAAACCTATCTCGGTCGAGAATTTCGCCGGCGTGCTGGTCGAACGCGGGACGCGGTTGCCCTTGTCGGGTATCCTCGTCACCGTCTACCGAACCGAGGGCGAGACACCGGTCGGCTTCGAGGACCACACCGACACCAAGGGAGTCTTTCATTTCTTCGATCTGGAACCGGGTACCTGGAAAGTACGCATCGAGCCGCCCTCGTACTATCCCTTCCGAACCACCGAGGAAATCAACAAAGGCGAGCGCACACAGGTCACCTACTACCTGGAACGCGGTTCGTACAATCCCTTCGACATAGTCATCGAGGCCAAGCGCGAGCGCAAAGAGGTCAGCCGGACGATCATCGAGAGCGCGGTCATCGACAAGATGCCGGGCGCCATGGGCGACCCCCTGGCGGTGGTTCAGAACTTCGCCGGCGTGGCCCGCGCCGCAGCCGGATCGGGCGAAATCATCATTCGAGGTTCCGCTCCGACCGACACGCTCTACTTCGTCGATGGCACCACGATTCCCAATATCTACCACTTTGGTGGCATTCGCAGCGTGCTGCCCACCGGCATGATCGACAGCCTGGAGTTCTACCCCGGCAACTTCTCGCCCTACTACAGCAACACAACGGCAGGCCTCATCGACGTGGACACCAAGAAACTCAAGCCCAAGAGGGCGGGGGGGTACCTCGACGTCAACTTGCTTGACGGCGGCTTCTACTTCGAGACTCCCCTAGGGGACAAGGCAGCGCTGGCCATCGCCGCACGCCGTAGCTACATCGATTACATTATCAACGCCGTCCTGCCTTCGAATGCCCCCATCAACGCCGTCACGTTGCCCCGCTACTATGACTATCAATTGCTGGCTACCTATCGCCCCGCCCCGGCCCACGACCTTCGATTGTTCGTCTTCGGTTCAGACGACGCGTTCAAGATCATTCTCAAGAATCCCGGCGCCGCCGGCACACAGGTGGTGGGCAATCAACTTCAACTGGCGACTTCCTTCTACCGCGTGCTCGCGAGCTACAAATACGTTCCAAACGATCGCTTCACCAACACGATCCGGCTCTCCCAAGGCCGCGACACCAACAACACTCAGTTCTTCAACTTCATCTTGGACTACACCACCGACCTCACGAACTTCCGGGATACCGCCCGCTATGAATGGTCGAAGAAGCTGGCCCTGATGACCGGCATCGATTTTCTCTACGCACAGGTTAGCGGCCTCTTCAACATACCGGCTCCGCCTCAGGAAGGCCAAACCTTCACCCGAGACAACCTAGGCAATGTCCTCCATGAACAGATCTCCGGCGCGAACTACTTCGCCCCCGGTGCTTTCGCGGAGTTCGAGCTGAAACCGATTCCGCAGTGGCTGCTTCTGCCGGGCGTTCGCTTCGACTACTTCTCCAAGGTTTCACAATTCACGACCGCGCCGCGCTTCACCACGCGCTACGACCTTACGAAGCAAGTGACGCTCAAGGGCGGCATAGGCCTTTTCTACCAGCAGCCCAGCATCGATCAAACCGACAAGGTGTTTGGCAATCCTGCCTTGAAGTGCGAATGGGCCATCCACTACTCGGCGGGTGCGGAGTGGCGACCGCGTTCCTTTATCACGCTGGATGCCACGGGTTTCTACAAGGACCTCGAAAGCATGGTCAGCCCGTCTCCGCTTGCTGGTAGTACTTCCTCGGCCCCGCGCTACGACAACAATGGCAAGGGTCGCGTCTATGGGTTGGAATTGGTCGCCAAGCACGAATTGACCAAGAAGTTCGTGGGCTGGATTGCCTACACCCTGATGCGCTCCGAACGCCTCGACTCGGGAGCCACCGCGTGGCGCCTTTTTGAATACGATCAAACCCACATCCTGACCATTCTTGGCTCCTACCAACTGCCACGTAACTGGCAAATTGGTGGCCGCTTTCGCTACGTAACCGGCGACCCATCGACGCCGGTCACTGGCTCTACTTTCAACGCCGATTCCAACTCGTACTCACCGATTTACGGAGCCCAATACACCACGCGGGTGCCCGCGTTCGTGCAACTCGACATCCGTCTCGACAAGCGGTGGATCTATAACAAGTGGATCTTCAACGCCTACGTTGATCTCCAGAACGTGACGAACCGGTCCAACCCGGAACAGCCAGAATTCAACTTCAACTATCAGAATTCCCAGTACAGCACTGGATTTCCCATCTATCCCATCATCGGCCTGCGGGGGGAACTCTGATGAGGCGCCTCAACGTTCATGGTATTCGAACCCTCGGGTTCATCCTCCTGTCTGTCGTGCTCTTCGGAACCGGATTGAGCACGGCTCGCGCCGACGACGCCAGCGACGGCCAGCCACTCCTGGAAGAGCCGCGATCGCGACAAGGCTACTGGATTGGCTTCGGTGTATCTGGCATCGCCGCCCAGCTCAACGAAGATGGCACGAATCGTGGCATCTATCCCGGCTACACAGGAACCTTCCGTATTGGCCAATTGGTCACCCGCCGGTTTGGGCTTGGACTGCTCGTCGAGTACCTGCCAGATAGCATCAAGAAAGGCTCCGACAAAGGCTCCCTCGGGGGTTTGATCATGGAGGGTAGCTGTCTCGTGTGGCGCGATCTTTCGGTCCACAGCGGATTCGGCATCGGGTACGTCATGGTGAGCGACAGCAAAGCCATCGACACTTCCCTGCGCGGGGGCGGTGGCGCCTACCTCTTGCTTGGCGCCAGCTACGACCTTTTCCCCTTCAAGAAGAGACTCACGGGTGGATGGGCCATCACGCCTGTCGTCGATTTCCACGTCATGCCGGATGGCAATATCAAGTTTCTCGCCTTGCTCGCGGGCCTGCAGGTGACCTGGTGGTCTGGCCTGCCCGACAACATGCTACGTTTGCCGGAGGAATAGCCAGCGTCCGGCGTGTCGCCGCGTAGTCCGTGCACTTTTCGGTGGGCTGGTGCAGACTCGGCCATCCCCGAGCAGCCACCGTGACCGACAAAGACTTGCCACCCGCCAAACGCGCCGTCCTTTTGCGTGCCACCTCCGCCGAGGTCGTGGGAGCCGGCATGCACGTGGCGGGTCTTAGCGTGGTCGAACGCTCGCTCAAGCAACTCGATCGCATGGGACTGTCGATCGTCATCGCCTCCGACGGAAGTTGCCCCCTGCCCAAGTATCTGCCGCCGTCCGCAATGCTACGCCGGGTTCCCCGTCCAGAAGAACTGACTGGCCTGCGCAAGG
>Ga0224559_1000063_pt1 | contig 59447 bp, 44 predicted proteins | sample 714S33034metaG_FD_180676 | JGI IMG/M metagenome (GOLD analysis project Ga0224559, IMG submission 180676) | Peat soil microbial communities from Stordalen Mire, Sweden - 717 S3 30-34 | ecosystem: Environmental > Terrestrial > Soil > Wetlands > Peat | place: Sweden: Norrbotten County, Stordalen... | reverse complement strand
CGCGCACCGTGCCCTACGTCTCCAAGGCCACGGGAATTCCGCTGGCCAAGGTGGCCGCGCGGTTGATGACCGGCCGCAAGCTGCGCGAACTGCTCCCCAGCCAGCTTGACTCGGGCCGGGATCTGGAAACCGGGACGCATTATTACGTGAAGTCGCCGGTCTTTCCCTGGAACAAATTCGCCGGGGTGGACACGGTGCTCGGGCCGGAGATGCGCTCCACCGGCGAGGTGATGGGCGTGGCGGCAACCTTTGGCGAGGCCTTCGCCAAGGCGCAGCTCTCGGCCGGTCAGGTGCTGCCCACCGGCGGCACGGTCTTCTTCAGCGTCAACGACCCCGACAAGCAGGCGGCCGTCGATCTGGCCCGCCGCTACGTTCATCTGGGCTTCAAGATCGTCGCCACCGAGGGCACGGCCAACGTGCTGGAAAAGGCCGGCCTCACGGTCGAACGGGTCTTCAAGGTCAAGGAAGGCCGGCCCAACGTGGTGGACCTCATCAAAGGCGACCGCATTCAGCTCATCGTCAACACGCCGCGTGGCCAGAACACCTTCTTCGACGAGAAGGCCATTCGCCGGGCCGCGGTGGTGGCGCGCATTCCCACCATCACCACCATCGCCGCCGCGCAGGCCGCCGCTGATGGCATCAGCGCCATGCAGCAGCGACAGACCACGGTCTACGCCCTGCAGCAACTGCACGCCGCCACCATGGCCTGAGTGGCAGTATCCGCACGGCAGCACTTGTGCAGGCCGCAGCATTTCTCTTACAGGTAGAGTCTTGGGTGCCCCATCCATCGCGTTCTTTGCGATGGGTGGGATGCAAACCTCCTCTACAGCGACAGGAGAAACGATGGCTGCCCCAGGTCCGGGTTCCCACGGACAGGTCTTCGTCCGTGGGGTGGAGGTCCCGCTTTTGGGAGCTGGGACACGGGGAATCCACACGGCCGCGCTCCCAGGTCAGTCACTCCACCCGGCTCGTCACTTCACCAGGCTCTTGAGTACGCTCACATTGCGCTCTTCGTCGCCGGGCGCATCCACCGGGGTTTCGGCGATGAAGGCGGCGTGGGCAAAGCGCGGGTCGTTCAGCAGGCGGCGAAAGGGCTCGAGGCCCATCGTGCCCTTGCCAATCTGCTCGTGGCGGTCGAGTTTGGAGCCGCGCGCGGCCTTGGCGTCGTTCATGTGCCAGACGCGCACCGCCTCAAAGCCCACTGTCGCCTCTGCCTGGGCTATCGTCTGCTCGTAGCCCTCTGGGGTCACCAGATCGTAGCCGGCGACGTGGGCGTGGCAAGTGTCCAGGCAAACGCCGACCGGAGCCGAAGCCTTGAGCCGCTCCACCAACTCGGCCACCTGATCGAAGCTGCCGCCCAGCGAGAACTCCGACCCGGCGGTGTTTTCAATCAGAATGCGGAAGTTGGCCTCCTGCCAGGGCAGGCCGTCGATGGCGCGGCTAATCGACTCGGCGGCCAGCTTCAGGCCCTCGCCGCGCGTCAGCCCCTTCCACGAGCCGGGATGCAGCACCAGGTATTCGGCCCCCAGCACGAGCGCCCGCTCGATCTCGCCGCGGAAGGCCACCACGCTCTTCTCGCGCACCTCCTCCGTCTGGCTGCACACGTTAACCAAATAGCTGGTATGAACCACCAGCGGGCCAACGTCGAGCGCCGCGCGCAACTGGCGCGTCCGGGCGGCCTGCTCGGGGTCCACTTTGGTCACGCGCCACATGCGCGGGCTCGCGGAAAAAATCTGCAAGGTGTTGGCGCCAATCTCCCGCGCCCGCTCGATGGAGTTGGAAATCCCGCCCGTTGTGCCCAGATGAATGCCGATGCGCACTGTCATGTACCCAGTCTAGAGCGGTTCTCCAATTCATGTGACCTTTCCAGCGCAGGTTTGAGCACTTTCCGAAGGTCTGTAGACCAAAGCCACATTCAAGTGGCTTTGGCCTTCCACCCCAGTGACAAAGACCATCATTACAGCAGCCTTGAAATTACGAAAGCACCTGGACAACAATGTACAATCGCTGCGTATGTATAATTCCCGATATTCCAGCGGACATTGCAGATGACGATAGATGTATCTTGCTCACTCCCGTCTTCCAGGAAATCCCGGACGCTGAAGACCATAAGTTGCTATGGGATCGCCATCCTGCCCGTGCTTTTGGTTCTCATCATCAAGTTTTTTCTTCCTAGTTTGCAAGAAAATGAGGCCGGAAAACTGGTCAGTGTGCGCCAGGTTTTCGACCCGTCCTTCCTGAGCCACGACTGGGCTGTAGCTCGAGGTTGTGGCGACAATGTCTTTGACCTTGTGTTTGCCGTGCTGATCGCGCCCTTCTGGCTATGGCTGCGGAATAGCATTCTGGTTGCACTGGCCGCTCGTCTTCTCTGTTGGGGAATTCTACTTGCCGCTCTTGTCAAGCTGTCTCGCACGCTGACCATTGAGTGGTACGCGCTTTCCTGCAGTCTCGGCGTCTGGATTTGCAATGACCAAAATCTAGGTGCTGGGGAGTGGATTTTCAGGAGCGCGGAGGCCAAATGCCTGGCCTACGCGCTTCTCCTGTTCGCCACGGATGCGGCCCTGCGAAAAAAACTTTTGAGGGCGGGCATGTGCTGTGGACTGGCCATCTGTTGTCATGTTCTTGTAGGCGCCTGGGGGAGCATGGCGCTGGGTGGTGCTTTGCTGTTATGTTATCGCGACTATGGCTGGCGACGGATTGGGCAATTTATGGCTCTTGTTGCCGGTCTGAGCATACCGGTTGCAATGATCGCTGTTCACTACGCTGTACCGGGCACTCCGGCAGAGCGCCAGGCCTCCAACCGCCTGGCTGTATCATTTTCCGACCCGTTTCACATCGACCCTTCCTACTTTGGCGGCTGGCAGGAGCTTGCGCTGGCTTCCGTTCTCGCCGCCGTTGCGGCATGGGTATTCTTCAAAATAACCGCTCGATCGCAGGCGAAGCTGCTGTGCTTTTTTCTTGCCATGATGCTTTTGGAGTTCCTGGCAGGGCTTTTGGCGTGGGAAATGAACCAGTTCTGGTTTTTGAAGAGCTTTCCATTCCGAGTTCCGGACGTTCTCATCTTTCTGTTCTTTATGCTGGCTCTGCCGTGCTTTGTAGCACGTCTGATTGCAAAACTGTGGAAACAGGTCAGAGAGGATAGCTTCAGACCACGTTCCAGGAGCGCATGGCGCCGTCTGGCCTTGTTATTCACTTTGGTATGTCTGGTTCTTGCCGGGTTTCTGAGGGATCTTGATACTGTTCTCAAGGACGATCTTCCGGTTTTTGCCGGGCAGTGGCAACAGTACATCTATGGCTCGAAAACTTCCTGGCAAGAAATGACGGAGTGGATTCGCGACAATACGCCGAAGTCGGCAATCATCATGGCTCCTCCCTGGGAGTCCACATTTTGGCTCGATGCCGAACGCGCCCAGGTAGTGAGTTACAAGCGTCCGCCGCACAACGTGCGTCTTTTGGAATGGTATCGCCGTTTGATGGCGATGAATGGGGGGCCTCTCCATTCGCGCGGTACAGAGGTTAGAGCCGAGCTGCGCAAAAATTACCCGCAGCTCAGCCGGTTGCAGATTGAAAACATCTGCAACCAATACAGTGCCGACTACTACCTGACCACACAGGAGCGCGGAGACCTGAGCGGCAACCTCGTCCATGCCAGCGGGTCGTATTACCTGTATCGACTGCGGAGGTCTGATACCCCGTATTAGGGCCTGTTTCACTGCTCAGGCCAGCTGTATCAGCGGCGTGAACAGGCCGTAATTGGCTGATGAGCGTGGCCGCAACCCATTACCAATGGCTGGCCAGCCGTAATCAGGCGCTTTTTGCGGTTTGCTCTTAGAATCTTCTTATGAATGAGCTCTTTGATTCCATGAACCGGCTTCTTTCCGACGTGATTCTGCCCAACCTGAAGTCCGTGCAGGTGAGCCAGGCCGAGCAGATCGCGGCCAACGACCGGCTGGAAAACGCCATCGAGGAACTACGCCTGCATCTGGAATCGCAGTTCGCTCACCTCTCGGCGCAGTTGACGGCCTGCCGCGCGGAACTGGCGGCGGCGCAGGCGGCCTTCCAGGCTGTTCATGAGCAGAACGGCGCGCTTTCTTCCGACCGCACAACGCTGATTCACTAGGCCCGCTGCTCCTGCAATAATCAGCAGTATGCGGACCGTGCTCACAGCGGAGCGGCTTTGGGATGGAGTGAGGCTGCTCGACTTGCCCGTGGTGGTGGCTGAAGACGGCCGGATCGCCGCGATTTTCACGCGGGCCGAGCGCGATTTGCCCGGCGCGTCGCGCCTCCTCGACTTTCCCGGCGCCACGCTCTCCCCGGCGTTTTTCGACGTGCACATTCACGGGGCCAAGGGCCACGACGTGATGGAGGCTACGCCCGCGGCGCTAGACGCTGTGGGCAGCTTTCTGGCCTCGCGCGGCACGGGCAGCTTTTTGGCCACCACCGTCACCGCTTCGCTGGATGCGACGCTACGCTCGCTCTCGGGGCTGGCAAAGCTCTTGGCGCTGCCTCCGGTTGAGGGTCGGGCGCAGGCCATCGGCATTCATCTGGAAGGCCCCTTTATCTCTCATCTGAAACGGGGCGTTCATCCCGCCGCGCACCTGCTGGCGCCCTCCAGGCCCATTTTTGACCGACTCTTCGAGGCCTCCGAGGGCCGCATCCGGCTGATGACGCTCGCCCCCGAGCTGCCCGGAGCCGTCGAGCTGGCCGCTCACGCCGCCTCGCGCGGGGTGCGGGTCTCCCTGGGCCACTCGAATGCCACCGCCGCCGAGACCCGCGCCGCCATCAACGCCGGAGCCGTCAGCGCGACCCACACCTTCAACGCCATGCGGCCGATGGAGGCTCGCGAGCCGGGGATTCTGGGCACGGTGCTGACCGAGGACGCGCTTTTTGCCGAGCTGATCGCGGACGGCGTTCACGTGGCGCCGGAGATGGTCAAGCTCTGGTGGCGGGCCAAGGGGCCGGAGCGGGCGATTCTAGTGACCGACGCGATCAGCGCCACCGGAATGCCCGACGGCGAGTACTGGCTGGGTGGGAGGGCCGACGGATTCGCGGTCGAGGTGGCCGGCGGGAGGGCCACGGCCGGGGGCGTTCTGGCCGGCAGCCTGCTCATGCTCGACCGCGCCCTCGCGAACTTCATGGAGTTCACCGGCGCGCCGCTCGAAGAGGCTCTGCGGCTGCTCACCGCCAACCCGGCATTGATGACCGGCCTGAGCGATCGAGCTGGTTCGGTCGCCGTGGGCCAGCCCGCCAGCCTGGTGGCCGTGAATCGAGCAGGGAAGCTGGTTGGCTCGGTGGTGAACGGGCAGCCGGCCGGCTGATTCCGCTCAACCGCCAGTTTCGGCCAGCCGATTGGCCCGCCACAGCGCGCCCTCCAGAGGAACCACCGGCTCCCGCGCCACCGGCATTTCGGGCGCGGCGGCCTTCAATCCGGCGAAAAAAGCCTCGCGCACCAGCGCCATCTTCTCGATGACGCCGCCGGTCCAGGCTACGGGGAACTCGGCTACGGGGAATTCGGCCACCAGAGGCTCGCTGGCGAGCGCGAGCTGGCGGCGCAGCTTGGCGCGCACCAAGAGCACAAATTCGACCAGATCGGCCGCCGCCTGGTGAAGAACCGCCACCGCGACCGGGTCGACCGCCTCGGCCAGTTCGTTGATCGCCGGAGCGAGCGCGGCAAAGTCCGGCCCAGGGGAGCTATCGCCCAGGTTGACCAGTTCGTCCAGGCTGGACGTGCCCCAGATTTCGCCCACTTTTTTGAGGATTTGTGTCGGCTGCTCGCGGTCGTGGGCATGCAAGGCCCAGCGAATGCTGTTCACCCCGATCCAGTAGCCGGAGCCCTCGTCGCCCAGCCGCGAACTCCAGCCGCCGGCGCTCACGCGGCTGCCGTCGGGAGCGCGGCCGATGGTGTTCGAGCCGGTTCCGGCAATCTGCAGGATTCCGGGGCCTCCATGGAAGGCCGCGTCCAGAGCGATCACCTCGTCGCCGACGACCTCTGAACGCGCGACGCCAAAATCCCGTAAAACCGCCGCTATCCACTCGGTGACGCCGGGCATGGAGGCCGAGGCCACGCCAGCCGAGGCCGCCTGCACAGCCTTGATGCCGGCCTGGGCGTAAACCTCGCGGACGAGCGCGCGCAGATTGGCCTCGGCGGCCTCGGCGCCCACCCGCAGCCGCTTGATGGAACCGCTTTCGGCGTAGGCCAGCCTCCGTTCACCGGCCACAAGGGAGGCGCGGGTGCGCGTCCCTCCGCCGTCGATTCCCAGAACCACGCTCATCGTTTGCTCGCGCTCCCCATTCGTTTGTTGTCTCACTCGGCTGAGTCCCAGCTTAACGCACGCTATCCCGGAGCGGGCTTTTCACCAGCTTTTGGCCTCTCCAAAATGGCATTGCGATTTTCAGATGGAACCGCGAGGGCTTGGCGCCGCGCATCGGAAAATTCTTCTCCGGCCGCTCTACTGCGCGAAGATCTGGAGGAGCTGGCCGGTGAAGATTCAGTTGCAGGCTCTGACGATGCGAGTCCAAAGCGCAGGGTGGGAGTCCACGGGCTTTATGCGGCTGAACCTGCGGCCTTCAACTCGGCCAGCGTCTTCTCCAGGCTGGCGGCGTCTTCCACATTCAGAGATTTCTGGGCCGGATCGATCTGCTTGAGCAGGCCGCAGAGCACCTTTCCCGGCCCCACTTCAATAAACAGATCCGCTCCCGCGCCGGCGAGCGTCTTGATGCACTCGACCCAGCGCACCGCGCCGGTCACCTGGCGGGTGAGGGCGTCGCGGACCTCGCCAGCGGTCGCGACCAGGCCGCCGGTGACGTTGGCGGCCACCGGGAAGCGGGGATCGGACAAGGCGAGCGCGCCCAGCACCCGCGCCACCTCCTCCTGGGCCGGCTGCATCAGGGCGCAGTGGAAGGGGGCGCTGACTGGGAGCATCACCGCGCGGCGGGCGCCCTTAATTTTAGCTAGCGCGGAGGCCTTTTCGACCGCGGCCAAGGCGCCGGAGATGACCGTCTGGCCGGGGGAGTTGAGGTTGGCGGCTGAAACGGGAAGGCCTGTCTCCTGGGCGGCTTCACGGCAGGCCTCGGCCACCAGGGCCGGGTCTAGCGAGAGGATGGCGGCCATGGCGCCCTCGCCGGCCGGAACTGCCAATTGCATCGCCCGCCCGCGCGCCTTGACTGAGCGAACGGCATCGGCAAAGCTGAGCGTTCCGGCGGCCACATGGGCCGACCATTCGCCCAGGGAGTGGCCGGCGGCCAGAGCTGGCTCGATGCCGTGCGTGGCCAGTACACGCCAGGCGGCGACGCTCACCGTGAGAATGGCCGGCTGGGTGTTCTCCGTCAGCTTGAGCGCTTCTTCGGGCCCCTCGAAGATCAATTTTGAGAGCGGAAAGTCAAGGGCCTCGTCGGCCTCGGCGAAGGTCTCGGCGGCAACGGGGAAATGTTCGGCAAGATCGCGGCCCATGCCAACAGCCTGCGAGCCTTGCCCCGGAAAGAGAAAAGCGATTTTAGTGGACATTGTCAGAGAAGATTCTACCGGATGGGGGAGGGAAATCGTAATGGGCGCTATTCCCTACAAAGAAACAAAACCCTTGGACCACTTCAATGTGATTGCTTTCCCACCCATCCGCAAAAAGCCGCGGATGGATGGGGCACCCAGTTTCATCTACTGTGGGTCGGAAACCATGGTGGGAGACTATATCGAAGATGCGAAGATTCTGCGCCGCTCAGATGGTCTTCAGTTCCAGCGCTTCTTGTCGTCGTGCTCTTCGTCGATCTGGCGGCCCTGGCCGTCGAGATGCACGGTGCGGCCCTGGGAGCGCATATAAACCTCGAATTTACGAGCGGCGCGGCGGCGCTTCCAGCGGTAGTAGCGGTTGCGCAGCCCATACCACCGCTCGGTGAGACCCAGCGAGAAGCCGCGGCGCGGGGCCAGGCGAATGAAAGCCAGGCCGGCCAGGGCACCTCCCAATTGAGCGAAGGCGTACATTCGTTGCTGGCCAAAGAGCATGGCGATGGCCACCAGCGCGTAGATGACCGCGATGTAGCGGGCCTTGATGCCGATGGTGAAAAACAGCAGGAACTCGACGTCGCCGGCCAGTGTGCCGATGGCCACCAGCAGGCCGAAGATGCCGCCGATGCAGCCGGTGATGGGAATCTCGGCGAGCGAAAAGCCCAGTGGGCGGCTGCACGCATAAATTGCGGCGGCCGCGGCCGCGGTTCCCAGCACGGAGACCGCGTAGAGGCCGGTGACCCAGCTCGAACTGCGGGTGCTCTCCAGAAAGCCGGCCAGAAACCAGAGCGAGAGCAGTTCAAAGAGTGTATTGAGCAGTCCTGGATGCACCAGACTGTAGGTGAGGGGCTGCCAGAAGGCGCCGTGCAGGAAGGCGCCGGGAACCAATGCAAAAGAGAGTGCCAGCTGCGCCGCGGTGGCCGGAACGGCCATCTGCGCCAGCGCCAGGGCAAAGTAGGCGGCGAGGTTCCAGAGAACCAGGCGGCGGGTGGCGCCGCGGAACTCGGGGAAGGAGAACGGAGTGGAGCCAAACCAGGGCATCGTCATCAGGGTAAACCGTGGAGCAGGCGGGTGTCATGCGGCGGGATGGAACGGGGGCCCGTGCGCGATCAGAATTGCAGCGTCGCGCGGCTCGAATTCCTGCACAGTTTAGTTATGGAACTATCCGCGCCGGTCAAATTCAGATGCAAACAGCGTCGAAAGAGTGAATATTCATGGTGTATTCTCCGTTCTGGGAGTTTCGCTTGCGGCCCAGGCTTCAGCCTCTTGACCTGAGGCTGGTTTTCACACAAGAATAGCGGAGTCGTATCGCAAAGCGCCGTCATCCTGCAATATAAAATGCCTTGGAGAGAGAGGAGCCTGCCATGCCGAGCTGCCCTGAATGCGAGAATGAGCTTGACATTGAAATGGACGAAGTGGAAGAAGGCGACGTGGTCGTCTGCGACGAGTGCGGAACCGAGTACGAGGTGGTCGGCGTCGAGCCGCTGGAACTGGTGCGGGTAGACGACGGTCTGGATGAGGACGACGAGGACATTGTCGCCGATGAAGAGGAGGACGAGTGAGGTTGAACCGCGCAAGTTTGACGGCCGGGGTGGTTTGCATCCTCCTGGCGGCGGGTTTTATTCCCCTGGGGGCGCGGGGAGGCGGAAACGGATCGGTTTTAGGGCCGTTTGCGGCTCAGGCGCAGAACCTGGGCGAGCGCGCGGTTACGGGCACCGTGGTGGACCCGAACTCCGCGCCGGTGGCTGGCGCCACTGTCTTTCTCAAGGACCTGAAATCCAAGTCGATTCGCAGCTATACCACCACCGATAAAGGCCGATTCCGCTTTGTCCAGGTGAATATGGCCGAGGATCACGAACTCTGGGCGGAAAAAGACGGCAAAAAGTCGGCCGTCAAGACGGTCAGCTCCTGGGACACACGCAAGGAGTTCGAGGCCGAGCTGAGATTGAAGTAGGGTGAAGGCCCACGGCATTGCTGGAATGCCGTGGCTGTTTTTTTACCCCTCCAGCTTTTTCGTCACCAACTCATTGAGCAGCGCCGGGTTGGCCTGGCCCTTCGAGGCCTTCATCACCTGGCCGACAAAAAAGCCCGCCACGGTCTTCTTGCCCGCGCGGTACTGCTCCACCTGCTTGGGATTGGCGTTGATGACCTGGTCGATCAGCGCTTCAATGGCCGCGGCGTCGGTGATCTGCTGGGGCTTCTCGCGTTCATAGACGGCGGGGAAGTCCTCGTTCTTCTCAAAGCAGTGGTCGAAGAGCTGTTTGAGCTGCTTGGAGCTGATCTTGCCCTCTTCGAGCAGATCGGCGGCCAGCACCACGCCGGCCATCGAGACCGGCGACTGCTCCTGTTCAAGTCCCAGCGTCTTCAACCGCCCGCCCAGCTCGCTGAGGAGCAGATTGGCCACGCGGTGGGGATTTTTCGCGGTTTTGGCGGCGGCCTCGAAGCGGTCGGCGAACTCGCGCGTGGCGGTCAGCGCGAAGGCGTCCCGGCTGGTCAGCTCGTACTCGGCGATCATGCGGGCGCGGCGCGCTTCGGGCAACTCGGGGAGCTTTTTCCTGGTTTCGGCGAGAAATTCCGGCGAAATGAGAAGCGGCGGCAGGTCCGGCTCGGGGAAGTAGCGGTAATCGTGGGCCTGCTCCTTGGAGCGCATCGAGTAGGTGCGGCCCTCGGCGGCACTCCATAGTCGGCTCTCCTGGGTGACGCGGTCGCCGGACTCAATGACCTCGATCTGGCGCTCGATCTCGTACTCCAGAGCGGCGCGGACGTAGCGGAAGCTATTGAGGTTCTTGACTTCGGCTTTAGTGCCGAACTCCGGCGCGCCTTTGAGACGGACGCTGACGTTGGCGTCGCAGCGCAGCGAACCCTCCTCCATGTTGCAATCCGAGACGCCGCAGTAGAGCAGGATTTCCTTGAGCCGGACAAGGTACTCGAAGGCCTCGTCGGGGGTGCGGATGTCGGGGTCGGAGACGATCTCGGCCAGGGGCGTCCCGCAGCGGTTCAGATCGAGTGAGGTGTGGTTGGCCGAGTCCACCAGGCCGTCGTGGATGCTCTTGCCGGCGTCTTCCTCCATATGCAGGCGGGTAATGCCGATGCGCTTACACCCCAGCGACGAAGACCCGTCGCCGGGGACCCCGTTCGTTCCGCCGTCGGCCGTGGGCACGTCGATCCAGCCGTGCTCGGCCAGCGGTTTGTCGAACTGCGAGATCTGGTAGCCCTTGGGCAGGTCGGGATAAAAGTAGTTCTTGCGGGCGAAGATGGAGCGCTCGCGCACCTGGCAGTTGATGGCCAGCGAGGCCAGCGTGGCGAACTTGACAGCCTGCTCGTTGAGCACCGGCAAGGCTCCGGGCAGCGCCAGGCAGACCGGGCAGACGTTGCTGTTGGGTGCGGAGCCGAAACGGTTGGCGCAACTGCAGAAGGCCTTGGTGGCGGTGAGCAATTGCACGTGGACCTCGAGTCCGATGACGGGCTCGTACTTGGCCAGGACTTCAGGCGATAGCGCGGCGGCAGACATACTATGAATTTTAGCGCGGGAGGGGCGGCCGTGATTCATTCCGCAGCTGTTAGAGCATTTTCGGAAATTGTGTAGACCTGGATTGCATTGGCATCCCACCCATTTCCGCAACAAACGCGGAAATGGATGGGGCACGGGAGTCTACAGTAAAAGCGAAAATGCTCTAGTCAGCCCATCTCCGGGGCGGCAGCGCCCAGCGCCGAAGCGGCTGCACTTGCCGGAGCGGCCGTGCCGGCCGGGCTGGCCGCCAGTTCCTGGTCCTTGTACTGCAATTGGTAGAGCTTCCAGTAGAGGCCGCGCTGCGCCAGCAGTTGCTGGTGGGAGCCCATCTCGCGCAACTGGGCCTTGTGCATCACCAGGATGGTGTCGGCCCGCTGCACGGTCGAGAGGCGGTGGGCGATCAAAACGCTGGTCCGGCCCTCGACCATGCGCTCCAGGGCTGAGCGGATGCGCAGTTCCGTATCGGTGTCCACGCTCGAAGTGGCCTCGTCGAGGATGAGGATGCGGGGATTGAAGGCCAAGGCGCGAGCAAAGTTGATGAGCTGCTTCTGGCCGGTCGAGAGCGAGTTGCCACGCTCCTGCACCGGCTCGTCGAATTGGTTGGGTAGGCTCTCGATGAAATCCAGCACGTTGACGTCGCGGGCGGCCTGGCGCAGTCCGGCGTTGGTGATGGTCTGGTTGCCGAAGCGAATGTTTTCAGCCAGCGTGCCGGTGAACAGGAACGGATCCTGGAGGACGACGGCGAAGTGCTGGCGGAGCTTGGTGAGATCGTGCTGGCGCAGGTCGACGCCGTCGATCAGAATCTGGCCGGCGGTCACCTCGTAGAAGCGCATCATCAGGCTGATGAGGGTGGTCTTGCCGGCGCCGGTGTGGCCCACGATGGCCACCGTCTGGCCGGGCTCGATGGTGAAGGAGACGTCCTTCAGAACCCATTCGATGCCGGGTATGGCGGCCAGATCGGCGACCGTTTTGCTCCAATCGGTTGCGGGAATGCTCAGAATGGCTGCGGGAACGCTCAGATCGGCTGCTTTGTAAGGGCACGGCTTTAGCCGTGCCGAAAGTTGTCCATTTGAATCTCCGGGCTTTAGCCCCTGAGGAAAAGTTACTTCCGCCGCCTGCCTTCCCTCAGCGGCTAAAGCCGCGATCTCTTCCGGCGATTCCATGGCACGGCTGAAGCCGTGCCCTTTCAAAACCGGCTCCTCCATTAACGGGTCTTGGTCGGTTGGGTGTAAAACCGGGGCCTTCATCGACAGGTCTTGGCTGATGGAGTGTAAAACCGGGGCCCCCATTGACGGGTCTTGGTCGACGGGGTGGAAAGCGAGGGTGACGGCGGCCTGTTGCTCTTCAGTCAGCTTTTGGTAGGTGAACCAGACGTGGCGGAATTCGATGCGGTTGCTGCCGTCGCCGGCCAGGGGGTGAGCGGGGCTGACGATCTCCGCGGGCGTGTCCAGCAGCTTGAAGATGCGCTCCGAGGCGGCCATCGCCGATTGCAGAATGTTGTACTTGTCGCTCATGTCCTGAATCGGCCGCCAGAAGCGTTGCGAATATTGGATGAAGACGGCCAGGACGCCGATGGAGACCGCGCCGTGCAGGACGCCGAAGCCGCCCCGCCAGATGACCAGCGCGATGGCGATGGAGGAGAGCAGCTCGACGGCCGGGTAGTAGAGGGCGTAGGCGAAGATGGTGTCCTTGAAGGCGATCATGTACTGACTGTTGACCTCTTCAAAGTCGTCGAAGGCGCGCTGTTCGCGGTTGAACAACTGCACCACGCTCATGCCGGAGACGTGCTCCTGGGTGAAGCTGTTGATGCGGCCGATGGCGGCGCGGACGCGGCGGTAGCTCTCGCGGACGTGGTCGCGGAACAGACGCGTGACGACGATAATCAGCGGCAGGACGGCGAAGGCCAGCAGGGCCAGCCACCAGTTGATGGCGAGCATTACGATGGCCATCACGGTGAGGTTGAAGAAGTCGTCGATGATGGCCAGCACGCCGGCGGTGAACATATCGTTGATGGCGTCCACGTCGGAGGTGAGGCGGGTCACCAGGCGGCCCACGGCGTGGGTGTCGAAGAAGCCGATGTGCATGCGCTGCATATGGCGGAAGATCTCGCGGCGCAGGTCGAACATCAGCTTCTGGCCGGTCCACTGCATCAGGTAGGTCTGAATGAATTCAAAAAAATAGGCCAGCAACAGCGCGGCCAGGTAAAGCGCGGCCAGCCGCGTGATGCCCTGCACCGGATCATCGGGGAGCAGATGGGCAAAGCCGTTGGATTTGCCCAGCCAGCGGGCCAGCAGGCTGATGGAGTGGTGGGGGTTCAAACCGGGCGAAAGGTAGCGGTCGATGGCCACCATGACCAGGTAGGGGCCAGCGACATCACTTAAGGATTTAAGGCTGACGGCCATCGTTGAGATGGTAACCTGAATCCAGTAAGGGCGCAGGTAGCTGCCGAGCCGGCGCATCAGCCGGGAGTCATAGATCTTGCCGACGGGGTCTTCATCGGGTTTTTTCAGCTTTTTGGGCTTTTCGTCGGCCATCAGTCTGGTGAACTTCGGCCGGATGAACTTCGGCCTCTTCTCCCATTGTACGGGGAGAGTTTGCGGGCAAATTCATCTGAGAAGCGAAGAAAAGTATTCATTTACGAGTTTGCAGTGAAGAGATTCGGTTCATAGAACCACGGCCATTCACCGATTGCAACTGACAGTGAGACGCAAAGCCAATGCGCGTATTCTTTTTAGCCTACTGCTTGCCTGCGGGACGCTATTGCTGTTTGTCTGCGAGACACTGTATGCCCAGGAATACAGTTTTCGCACACTGGGGAATGCTGAAGGGCTTGGCAACCTGGCAGTTTTGAAGATTTACCAGGACCGCACGGGCTTCTTCTGGGTGAGCACGGAAAACGGCGTCTTCCGCTACGACGGTGAGCGGTTTGAGGCCTTTGGGCCGGCGCAGGGGCTTCCTCTTTCCGACGAGGCGGCCTTTGGAGATGCTCCCGATGGCTCCCTGCTGGTGGGGGGCAGCTTCGGGCTCTACCGGCTGCGCGGCAAGCGCTTCGAAAAGGCCGCCGCCATCTTCAATTCGATTGATCCGGCACAGGGAATACAGGCCGATGGGAAGGGGCACACCTTCCTGGGTACGAACGCGGGGCTTGTCGAGCTGGCTTCCGAACCCGGCCAGGATGCGTTCACGATGCGCAGGATTCCGCGGGCGCCGGGGACATCCGACGCGTCGGCCCACGGCGTTCTGGACGATGGCGGCAGCATCTGGTACGGATGCGGGCGCGGACTGTGCCGCTTGGATCGGAATATAGAGCAGGTTTTTGGGCAAAACAGCGGCCTCCCGGATGACCCCGTGCTGTCGATCAAGAAGGATCATGGCGGGAATCTCTGGGTGCGAACGAATAATAGGAGCGTGCTCGTGCTGCCCGCGGGCGAGAGCCGCTTTCAAAAGCCGGGGCTACCCGTTTCAAACCCTCTTGTAAATGCGCTCAGCGTTGATGCGGAGGGGCGAATTCTGCTGCTTTGCCCCGACGGGCTGTGGATTCAGGAGGGGAAAGGCTGGCGCCGGATTGGCCACGCCACCGGCCTCCACGGAATCCCCATGGCCGCACTCGAGGACAGGAGGCATACTCTCTGGGTGGGGTTGGACGGGCAGGGACTGGAGCAGTGGCGCGGCTATCGGGAATGGGAGAGCTACTCGACAGCGGACGGGCTGGCAAGCGATGCGGTTTTCGAGATTCTGCTTCATGGCAAAACCCTGTGGGCGGGCACCATGGCGGGCCTCGTGCGCGGGGAGCGGCGGCGCGGGGGAATTCGATGGAGTAAGGTCCCAGCACTGGCGGGGATTTTCATTCATTCACTCCGCATGGCCCCGGATGGCGCGTTGTGGATCGGCGCCGAGCATCGCCTGGTAGCGCGATTCAGTCCGCAAACGGGCCAGGTTCAGTGGTTTGGCGCGGCCGCAGGCCTGCAGGGCAGTATGGCCTCCACGTTGCATTTCGATCATGAGCAACGGCTTTGGGTGGGAACCGACGCGGGACTGTTTCTGGCGAAGGCTCCCTATAAACGGTTTGTTCGCGTTAGTCAGGTGCCATTCTCCATTGTTTGGGCAATCGCCGAGGGCTCGGACGGCACGGTCTGGGCTGGGGGATCGGCTGGACTCTTCTCGTTCTCTGGGCGGGACTGGAGGCGTTTTGGCTGGGCCGACGGCCTGAGCAATCAGGATGTGCTCTCGCTGGGCGCAGGCGCCAACGGAACTGTATGGGTGGGCTATCGCAGCGGAGGAATCGATCGTGTCCATCCGCGGGCGAACGGTCTGGCGGTTGATAAACAGATACAGCGGCCGGGCACGAATGGGCTAGTGTATTTTTTGGGTTTCGACGCCCTGGGACAGCTGTGGGCGGGCACCGAGCGCGGCGTCGATGTGTGGAAGGGCGCGCGCTGGAGCCATTACGACACAGGCGACGGGTTGGTCTGGAACGACTGCGACCTGAATGCCTTTGCCGCCGAGCCGGACGGTACGGTGTGGATTGGAACCAGCGGCGGACTCGCCCGTTTCAGTCCGCGGCTGCCGCAGTTGCCCGCCGAGCCCCTTCGGGTGGTCTTCACCAGTCTGCTCATGGGGGGAAAAGACGTTTCTGGCGAGGGAAACGCATCGTCGGGCATTCGCGCCAACTCGCTGGGGGCGCGCTACTCGGCGCTGAATGCCTCCAACGATGACGGGATTCTGTTTCGTTACCGTCTGGTGGGCGCCTCCTCCGTTTGGACCGAGACGGAGCAAACAGAGTTGCAGTTTGCCAACCTGGCTCCTGGGGATTACCGGTTGGAGGTCGAGGCGCAGAACGGCGATGGCACCTTTGGAGGACCGGGGGCCGAGTTCGCCTTCAGCATTTTGCCGCCGTGGTACCTGTCGTGGTGGTTTATTGGCCTCTGGGGGCTGATTCTTGTCTTGGCAGGCGTGGCTCTGTTGCGATGGCGGACGGTCAGTGTGGCGCGCCGGGAACATGAACTCGAGCGGCTGATGATGGCGCATGAGGAGATCAGGGACCTGGCCTTTTTCGATCCTTTGACCGGCCTTCCCAACCGCCGTTTACTGTTGGACCGGCTGGGCAAGACCTTGGCCACGAGCACGCGAAGCCGGCGATTGTGCGCGCTGCTGTTTCTGGACCTGGACAATTTCAAGACGCTGAACGACACGCTCGGGCATAAGACGGGCGATCTGCTTTTGCAGGAAGTGGCCCGGCGCATCTCCGTTACCATCCGCGAAACCGACACCGTGGCGCGGCTGGGTGGAGACGAGTTCGTGGTGATGCTGGAAGATCTGGGTGAAGTGCCCGAGGTTGCGGCCACTCATGCCGAGATCATCGCCAAGAAGATTCTGGCCGCCATCTGCCAGCCCTACCGGCTGGCCGGGCGGGAGTGCCTGATTACCTCGAGCATCGGGGTCACGCTCTTCGGGGATCAGCGGGAGAGCACCGACGAGGTCTTGCAGCAGGCTGACATCGCCATGTACCAAGCCAAGGGGGAGGGCCGCAACACGGTGCAGTTTTTCGCTCCAGCCCTGCAGGCCGCCGTCCATGCCCGGGCGGTGATGGAGGAGGAACTGCGCCTGGCCATCAAAATGGAGCAGTTCGTGCTCTACTATCAGCCGCAGGTGGAGCAGGACGGACCGGTCAGCGCCGAGGCGCTGGTTCGCTGGCGGCATCCCCAGCGGGGTCTTCTCATGCCCTGCGAGTTTATCGCGATGGCCGAGGAAACAGGGCTGATTATTCCTCTCGGAGACTGGGTTCTGGAGACCGCCTGCCGACAGCTTGCCACCTGGGAGAGCCGCGCCGAGACGGCTCATCTTACGGTTTCGGTCAATGTCAGCGCGCGGCAGTTCTGCCAGCCAGACTTTGTGCAGCGGGTGCTAGCGGCGCTCGAGCGCAGTGGGGCCGATCCCACGCGCCTGAAGCTGGAGCTGACGGAAAGCATACTGGTGGACGATATCGAGGAAGTCATAGCCACGATGAACGAACTCAAGTCGATTGGGCTGCGATTCAGCCTGGATGATTTCGGCACGGGCTATTCCGCGCTCTCCTACCTGAAACGCCTGCCCCTGGACCAGTTGAAGATCGACCGGATGTTCGTCCGCGACATCCTGACCGATGCCTGCAGCGGCGCCATCGCGCAGGCGATCATCGCGCTCGGCCGCGCCATGGGCATGTTGGTGGTGGCCGAAGGGGTGGAAACCTATGAGCAGCGTGAGTTCCTTGCCAATCTGGGCTGCCACGCCTTCCAGGGCTATCTGATCAGTCCGCCGCTGCCGGTCGAGGTGCTCGAGCCCTTGCTGCCGATTTTGGCCGAGATGGCCAATCATACCAAATAGGCGCCGCGGCTCTTGCAGAGGCAGTTCCCGGCCGTACGGCGCTCATCTTGACGATCTGGACGTTCTGAAAGCGCTCGATCCCCCTCGCCATTTACACTGGTAGACGGAGAAACCTGTGTTTTTTGATAAAGCCCTTACTAAGATTTTTGGCACGGCGAACGAGCGGCTGATCAAGCGGTTAATGCCGGTGGTGGCGGCGATCAACGCTCTGGAAGAGGACACCAAACGGCTTACCGACGACCAGTTGCGGGCCAAAACCATCGAGTTCCGGGAGCGGATTGCGGCCCGGATCGAAGGAATCACTGACGCCGAGGCGGTGAAGGCGGCCGAGCGCGAGGCCCTGGAAGAGATTCTTCCCGAGGCCTTCGCGGTGGTGCGCGAGGCCGGCTGGCGCGCGGTCCAGATGCGCCACTTCGACGTACAGTTGATCGGCGGCATGGTGCTGCACCAGGGCAAAATCTCGGAAATGAAGACCGGCGAGGGCAAGACGCTGGTGGCCACCCTGGCCTGCTACCTGAACGCCCTGGCCGGCCACGGCGTGCACGTGGTCACGGTGAACGACTACCTGGCCAAGCGCGACGCCGAGTGGATGGGCAAGATCTACGAGTTCCTGGGGCTGACGGTGGGCGTGATCGTGCACGACCTGGACGACAACGAGCGCCGCGCCGCGTACGCCTCCGACATCACCTACGGAACCAACAACGAGTTTGGCTTCGATTACCTGCGCGACAACATGAAATTCGAGATAAAAGATTGCGTGCAGCGCGGCCACTACTACGCCATCGTCGACGAGGTGGACTCGATCCTGATCGACGAGGCCCGCACGCCGCTGATCATCTCCGGCCCCACCGACCAGACCACGGACAAGTACGCGCGGGCGCGCAAGATCATCCCCGAGCTTGTCCTGGGCGAGGAGATCGAAGCCAGCGATACAAAGCGCGTCGCCGAGCTCGATCTGCAACTGGCCGAGGGCCAGAAGTACCTCACCGGCGATTACATTGTGGACGAAAAGCAGCGGACGATTGGCGTAACGGATGAGGGCTGGGTAACGATCGAAAAGCTGCTCGGCATTGACAACATTGCCGACGCCGAGAACTGGGATCTGAAGCACTATGTGGAGACGGCCATCAAGGCCCATGCGCTCTACAAACGCGACGTGGACTACGTGGTGAAGGATGGCGAGGTGATCATCGTGGACACCTTCACCGGCCGCCTGATGCCGGGCCGCCGCTGGAGCGACGGGCTGCACCAGTCGATCGAGGCCAAGGAGGGCGTGGCCATCCGCAAGGAAGACCAGACGCTGGCCACCATCACCTTCCAGAACTACTTCCGGCTCTACAAAAAGTTGAGCGGCATGACCGGCACGGCGGAGACCGAAGCGGCCGAGTTCGACAAGATTTACAAGCTGGAAATCGTCGTCATTCCCACCAACAAGCCGATGCTGCGCCTGGAAAATCCCGACGTGGTCTACCGCACCGAGAAGGAAAAGTACAAGGCGGCGGCCGACGACATCGCCATCCTGCACGAACGGAAGCAGCCGGTGCTGGTGGGTACGACTTCCATCGAGAAGTCGGAGCGGCTGTCGTCGATCCTGCAACGCAAGGGTGTGCGCCACGTGGTTTTGAACGCCAAGTTCCACGAACGCGAGGCGGAGATCGTGGCCCAGGCCGGGCGGGTGGGGATGGTGACCATCTCGACCAACATGGCCGGCCGCGGCACCGATATTCTGCTCGGCGGCAACCCGGAGTTCATGGCTCGCCAGGAGTTGGTGAAAAAGGGCAAGGCGCGGGCCATCAGCGTGGCCGAGGGAGCGATCAATCCCATGGCCCCGGCCGGATTCCTGCGCTTCTACTACCAGGGCCAGGAATTCGAGATCCCCGAGCCTGAGTGGACCGAGGTCTTCCGGGTGCACGCCGAGGCGGCGCACGCGGAGCACGAGCAGGTAATCGAGGCTGGCGGCCTGTTCATCCTGGGAACCGAGCGGCACGAGTCGCGACGCATCGATAACCAGCTCAGAGGCCGCGCCGGACGCCAGGGCGATCCCGGCGAATCGCGTTTTTACCTTTCGCTCGAAGACGACCTGATGCGCATCTTCGCCAAGCAGTGGGTTTCGACGCTGCTCGAGCGGCTGGGCATGGAAGAGGGCGTGCCCATCGAGTCGAAGATGATTTCGAATCGGATTGAAGGCGCGCAGAAGGCCGTCGAGGCGCAGAACTTCGAGTCCAGAAAGCATTTGCTCGAGTACGACGACGTGATGAACAAGCAGCGCGAAGCGGTCTACGGACTGCGGCGGCGACTGCTGGAGGGCGTCGAGCAGAAAGATTTGATTCTGGAGGATTTTGTCGGCGGAATTCTCAGCAGTCTGCTGGATGAGTTCTGCGCCGAGAAAGTGCATCCGGACCAGTGGAATCTGAAGAGCCTGGACGAGAAGCTCTTCGACCACTTCGGGCTGAATCTGGCGGCGGCGGGGATCAAGCCGCTGGAGCTGGCGCGGCACGAGCTGGGCGACGCTATCTTCGACAAATTGAAGGAGCATTACGAGGCCAAAGAGAAGATTCTTACCTCGACCACCATGCGCTACCACGAGCGGATGGTGATGCTGAGCGTGATCGATGGCCTCTGGAAGGACCATCTGCTCTCGATGGACCACCTGAAGGAGGGGATCGGGCTACGCGGCTATGCGCAGAAAGACCCGCTGGTGGAGTACAAGAGCGAGTCCTACGATATGTTCGAGGCCATGATGCTGAAGTTCCAGGAGGACACGGCCCGTTTCCTCTTCCGTATGCAGATTCTGGGGCCTGACGGGCAGCCGGTGGATGCGGCTCCGCGGCCCAGCCGCGCGGTTCCCCCCGCGCCTCCAGTGGCCTCGAGCGCGCGTCCGCTGGCGATGGAGGCGGATGAGCCCCCCGTGCCGATGGAAGAGGCGGCAGTGGCGATGGCCACGCGCCAGGCTTCGACGACCATCGACTCGCTGGAAAAGGAGTTCCACCGCAAGAAGCAGCGGGAACTGGATGCAGCCAGCAGGGCGGGCTCTGGAGACGGCAGCCAGCCCGTGCAGCGCCGGACCGGCGAAAAAGTGGGCCGCAACGATCCCTGCCCCTGCGGTTCGGGCAAGAAGTACAAAAAGTGCTGTGGGGCGGGGAAGTAGAGCGGTTCCGGCTGGTTTTTATTCTTCTTTGGACGCGATGGTTTTCCGCGATGGCTTTGCGGAAGACCAGAACCCTTTGCGAAACAGGGAGAAGCCTTTTTTCTTTTCCGGGTTGGGGGGCAGGCCGCAGGCGGTTCTGGCCATCTGGCGGATCGTCCTTGAAATGGGCGAGTCTTCAAGCGCGAAATGAGTGGCCGTGTTCTGAGTGCGCCGGGCACTCGCGTAATAGTCGGGAATCCTCCACTGGGCAGGCTGGGTAAGGGCCTTGTCGATCTGCTGGTCATCGAGGAGCAGCGCGTGTGGAGTGTAGCGGTTGAGCACAATCTGGAGATTGCACCCACGGTTGGGGAAAAACTGCGAAATCATGCGATTGGAGTTGCGCAGCTCGGTGACGCCGACCTGCGTGACCAGGTAGAGCGTAGCGGATTCTTCAAACAGAGCCGTACCCATCAAGTCGATTCTCGCGCCGGCATCGACGACCACGTAATCGAAGCACTGGCGGGCCACGGCCAGCAATTTATCGATAGCTTCATTGGAGACCTGGAGGGATGAGAATTCTCCCGGAGCCGGGAGTACCGACAATCCCGAACTATGCCGGGCCAGCAGCGAGCAGAGGAAGTTCGCGTCGAGCCGGTCGGAATTCTGAAAGGCGTTGGCCGTGGAGTACTCAGAGCTTATCCCGAGATTGAGCGCGGCGTCTCCGAGGGGAAGCCCGAGGTCGATCAACAGGGTTTTGTTGCCGGACTCCTGGGCCAGCGCCATGGCGAAGTTGGAGGCGATGGTGGTGACTCCGCAGCCGCCTTTGGCGCCAAGAAAGACGAATAGTTTTCTAGCGGTTCTTCTGATGGGGTGAGTCGCGGAATGGCGGATTGAAACCCGCGCCAGAGCGCCGGCAATGTCGGCGCGGACCAGAGGCAGAGTGAGGAACTCGCGTGCGCCGGCGCGCATGAAGCGGATGGCAAGCGCCAGATCGCTCTGCGCCGAATAGACCATCACAGTCAACGAGTCCGTGGCGCAGAGGCTCTCCACCATGTCGAAGGCGCACTCCGGGTCGCTGTCCAGGCCGATGATGACGGCGTCGTAATGCTGGCCCAGCAATCTGGACAACTCATCCAGATTAACCGGAGGAAAGGAAGAATACTCCCGAACCGTTGTTCCCCGGAACTCCGCCAGCGCGCCGGCTACCTCGTGGCGGCGTTGATCGTTTGGCTCGATGAGCGCAACGGACAACGCCGCGGCTTCAGAATCGTCGGAGATCTGAGCTAGGACTGACATAGCATCTATTATTGCTCCGATCTGGCTGCATTGCTAGATTCTGCCTGAAACCGGCAAAAGTCTAGAGGCTTTCCTTAAAACATTGAAGGCGTTTCTCAAAAAACACTTGGTTTCTGCGGCGCAAATCAGGTTTTTCTGCCCCTCCTTGCAGTTTTCGACTTGTTCAGAGAGGTTATCGGCGATAAAGCTAATTTTCGTTAATTTATCTTGGAATTTTAATTACCAAGGGAATGAGGGAGTTGCAGGCTGCCAGCTCTGCATGAACGCGGGAATTCGTCGGGAAAACCGTCGGATTGAGCCCTGCTCTTCCCGCTGTTTTTCCGCGTTGCGTTTGCTTTGTCTGGGGGAAGCGGTTTGCGCGATTTCAGCCCTTGGCCACCTGGCCGACGGCGGCGAAGGTCAGATCCTGGATCGAGGCGTTGTGCCGCTCACACCAGAGATCGAAGAGCCGGCCGTAGCTGAGGGTGATGTAATCGGCCGGATCGAGGCCGATGCGGGCGGCGGCGCGATCGATCCACTCGGCGGGGCCTTCGAGCTCGGCGTAGTCGCCGATGGGGGTCTCATCGACTACGCAATGGCCCTCGCCGTCGGTCCACTCGGTGCGCCATTTTTCGTAGCGGAAGGCGGGCGTCAGGCCCAGCGCCAGGAAGATTTCGGCCAGAGCGTCGCCGTCGGCGACTTCGGTCTCGGTTTCGATGCGGTGCTTGTGGGAGTCTTCGCCGGGGCCAATGTCGGGCAGCCGCTTGTGGGTGACGGTCCACTGGCCGGCATAGCCGCGAATGCGCAAAATCTCGGTGCGGGCGCGCATCTGCCGGTCCGGCGTGTCGTAGAGCACATTGGACTCGAAGGCGCGCGGGGTTTCGAGGCGGAAGCCAGCGGCTTCGAGGCGGCGGGCGAGGCTGGCCAGGTCGTCCACGCGGAATTTGATCTCGGTCTCGACGGGCATGGTGAAAGGCAGCCTCTAGCTCCTAGCTTCTAGCTCCAGATCTTCTCGCGATAAGGGGCCGGGTCCGCTTATCGGGTCGGCTGCCAGGCCGACAAGCTTAACGCTAACAGCCAGAGGCTAGAAGCTAGAAGCTGAAAGCCAGAGGCTATCAGAGCGAGTATACGGCAGGTGGCGGGCGGCGCGGCAAAGAGGCGACAATGGAAGGGTGAAGACATTGCGATTGGTGGTGGACCCGTCTCATCTGGACTCTGCCGAGGCCGAGGAAGCGCTGGAGTGTGCGGCGCGGATTTTGCGCGCCGGAGGATTGGTGGCGCTGCCCACCGAGACGGTTTATGGATTGGGCGCGAATGCCCTGGATGCCGATGCGGTGGGCCGCATTTTCAAGGCAAAACAGCGGCCGTCGTGGGATCCGGTGATCGTGCACGTGGCCGGGGAAAATGGTGCGGAGGCGATGCTGGAGGGCCTGGTGCGCGAGGTCCCCGAGGCGGCGCGGAAGCTGATGAAGGCCTTCTGGCCGGGCCCGCTGACGCTGCTTTTGCCGCGCACGAATGCCGTGCCCGATGTGGTGACTGCTGGCCGCCCCCTGGTGGGGGTGCGAATGCCGGCGCACCCGGTGGCTTTGGAACTGATCCGGCGGGCCGGGGTTCCAGTGGCCGCGCCCAGCGCCAATCTCTTTGCCCGCACCAGCCCTACCACCGCCGCGCATGTGCTCCACGACCTCGACGGGCGGATCGACGCGCTCGTGGATGCGGGGCCAACCTGGCATGGGGTCGAATCCACGGTGCTCGACCCGAACACCAGCCCGATGACGATCTATCGGCCGGGAGCGGTGACGAGTGTGCAGATTCGAGACACTGCCGGGGCGGTCGAATTCTTTCGGGACAGCGGGGCGCGCAAAGAAACGCCGCGCGAGGCGCTGCCCTCGCCGGGCGTGGGGCTGCGCCACTATGCGCCCAGGGCGCGGCTGCTGCTGATCGAGAACGAACTGACGGGGAGTGAACCAACCGGGGGCGAACTGACCGAATCGGTGTTGGCCGGGCTGGGCGCGCGGTTGGCCAAGGCGGCTTCGGAGCAGTCTGGCGAGCGGGTGGGCGTGATGCTCCCAGCCGAAGTGGCCGCTCCGGCCGGGGCGGCAGCGGTCTACGCCTGGGGCCGCTGGTCGGACCCCGAGAAGATGGCGCGGGAGCTTTACGCCGGTTTGCGGGCGCTAGATGGCGCGGGCTGCACGGTGATCCTCTGCCCGCTGCCGCCGGCCAAAGGGATTGGCGCGGCCATTCGCGACCGGCTGCTCAAAGCTGGGAAAAGGGAATAGGGAACAGGAAACAGGGAACAGAAAGGCCGCCGCTAACCTTGCAGAAGGCGCCCCTGATTCCGCTTTCTAACCTGATTCCGCAATTAAACTGACTCCGTGCCGCGTCGAGAATCCCGCCTGACAGGCCGGCGACCGAAATCAATGCGACTCTTGTTAAACAACGGGAACCGCCGAGCATTTCCCTAGTCCCTAGTCCCTGGAGATCAACCTCATAGCCCCTGGTCGCCCAGCTTGTACATATACTTGATGGCGGATTTGTAGACCAGTGTCTTGGCGCGGCCGCGGAGCTTGAGGGCGTTGTGGTCATACCACTCGATGCAACCCTCGATCTGCTCCCCGTCTTCGAGCACCAGGACCATGGGGGTCTGCGCCTGAATCTGCTTTTGCAGGTAGAAGAGCTCGGTCTGGTGCTGCGAAGTCGCCAGATCCTGGCCGTAGGCTGACAAATGCAGGGGAGCGACGGAAGCCGTCGAATTGCGTGTGCGCGCCTGGAGTCGGGCGGGCGAAGTGGCGGCTTGTTTGCCGGTGCCGGGCAGAGTTCGTTCAACACTCATGAAGAAAAACTCCTCTTAAAAGCGTTGGGAAAGACGTCGACTAGAGCGAAATCTGAGTATACGCGAGCTTACCGAGAGTGTTCGATGTGGCAGGCTTGACTCTAGGTACAGTGCTGCTCAGGTTTCATTTCAGTCGCGGCTGAGGCCGACGGCCATGGCGTCCAGCGAGAGAGAGCGGAGCAGGTTGCGGCGCATCCCCTGCTCGACTTGGACTAGGGCGCGAGCGGCACTGTCAATCCAATCCAGACTGGATTCCAGGCCGGGAATCTGACCGGAGGCCTGGGCTCCGAGGGTAATCTCCTGGCTCAGGCGGGTGAGTTCGGCTTCAATGTCCAGGTTGCGGATGAGCTGCGGCGTGCCGGCCACGATCAGCAGCAGGTCTTCGATGAGGCTGCCCAGGGCGCGCAGCAGGTTGAGGGTCTTCTCCTGGCCGTCGGCGCCGGCGCGGTAGCTTTCCGTGGCGTGAAAAAGCTGCGAGTAGTCGGGCTCCCACAGAGCGGTGCGCAGCAGAACGAGGGCGTCCTGGCGGCTGGCTAGGTAAACGCCGAGGTCGAGGGTGAGCGCACGGCCCACGGCTCCCTCGGCCAGGCGAGCGGTGAGGGCCCGTTCCGTAGATTTCAGTCCCGGCCGACGCTGGGCCAGCAGGGCTTCCAGATCGGAGGCGGGAATCGCGCCCAGCCGGTGCACCACGGCGCGGGAGCGGATGGTGGGCAGCAACTCCTGCGGATTTTCGGTGAGCAGAACCAGCGAAGTGTACTCGGGCGGCTCTTCCAGGAGTTTCAGGAGCGAGTTGGCCGCCTCCTTCATGAAAGCCGAAGAGGTGAAGATGGTAAAAGCGCGGCGCGCCTCGACCGGCGGACGGTAGTAGGCCACGTGAATCGCCTGGCGGACCTGGCCGAGCTTGATGAGCAACTGCGGCGGGTCGGGGGGAATGACGAGCACGTCCGGGTGGGTCTGGATCAGAATGCGGGTTTCGCGCTTGTCGGTGTCGCGCATCTGCTCGCGGGCTGAGACGGCCTCGGCGACGCGCTCTTCCAGGTTGGCCGAGCCGTTGATGCGGGTGCAGTTCGAGCAGAGGCCGCAGAAGTCTGGAAGTCCATCGGATTCAGTGGGATGGAGGCAGTTGACGGCCTGGGCTAGCATCAGGGCCAGGGTGTACTTGCCCGCCCCGCGCGGCCCGGCCAGGATCAGCGATTGAGGGAAGCGCCCCGCGCCGATGCTCTCGCGCAGCCGCGTGACGGTGGCCGAATTGCCGAGAAAATCCTGGAAGCCCACGGTTTGAGTCTAGTGCATTTTGGGCCAAACCCGTAAGAGTGCGAGCGAAATCCAGCGCTCTCTCGGAGACGGGTTCGGAGGTGAGCCGGAGCCTCCGGCAGTCGGCCTTGGCTTGCTGGGTCGGAGATTTTGCAGCGCTCGGCTTGATGGGATTTTCAAAAAGCGTTCTTCGAGGCGGCCGTATACTGGCCCCATGCTCACTTTCTCCGCGTCGTCCCGTTGGTTTTCATCCGCCCTGGCCACGGCCGGGCTGATTTGCCTCTTGGCTCAGCCGCCCGCGGCCCGCGCCTGGGGCAATGGGGGCCATCGCCTGATCAACAAGCTGGCGGCCAACTCCTTGCCCGCTGACGTGCCGGCCTTTTTGCGCTCCCCGGAGGCCGTCGCCGAGATCGAGTACCTGGGCCCCGAACCGGACCGCTGGCGTTCACCCGCCGAGCCGGAGTTGAACGCCGCCCAGGCCCCCGAGCACTTCATCGACCTCGAACAGGCCGACGCTCTGGGCCCCTTGCCGCATCGCCGCCTGGACTTCGAGGCCAAGGTCTTTGCTGCCGGTGAGCGGCCGGAGAAGATAGGCCTTCAGCCATGGGAGACCGACGAGGTCTGGGAGCGGCTGAAGGCCTCCATGCGCGAGTACCGCAAGCTGGCCGCCGGCCATCGTCAGACCCGCCCCGCGGAGCGGGCGATCATTTTTTACGCCGGCTGGCTGGGCCACTACGTCGGCGACGGCTCGCAGCCGCTGCACACCTCCATCCAATACAACGGCTGGGTGGGGCCAAATCCTCACGGCTACACTACCGGACACAAGATTCACTGGAACTTCGAGGGGCCGTTTGTGGACGCCAACCTGAATGAGGCCGAGGTGCGGGCCAAGATGACGCCGCCTAGCGCCATCCACGGCGACCTCTTCAACGCCTATGTGGCCTACCTGCGCCACTCCAAAACTTACGTGGAAAGGGTCTACCAACTGGACAAGGAGGGTGGATTTATCGGAGCGGGGACGGCTGATTCAAGGGAATTTACCGCCGGACGGCTGGCGGCCGGCGCCAGTATGCTGCGCGATATGATCTACACCGCCTGGCTGGAGAGCGCCCAGCCGGTGGCCGATTCCTACGCAGGGAAATGAGGCTTCAGGATCAGTCGATGGAGCCGGCCGCGGCCACGGCTGGAATGCGGCGCAGCACGGCGGTCAGCGTTACGGTCATCAGTACCACGGCCGGAATGGCGATCACCAGCCAAGCCAGAAACGCCTGGCCAGCCAGTTCGCCCAGCCGTGAAACCATTGCCAGGGGCGAGGCGTGCAGCAGGGCGCCAGCATCGGCGGCGTGACCGGGGCCGAAGGTGAAAAGCCGCCCTCCCAGGCGCGCAAAGGGCACAATCAAAACCATTTGCAGCGGCATGACGGCGTAGTTAGCCGCCTGGATGGCAGGCAGATTCAGCTTGAGCGCCAGGGCCAGCAGCACACACAAAACCGTCGGAATCCCCAGTACTGGAAGGCAGCCGATGGCGAAGCCCAGGGCCAGCGTCAGCGCCAGCCGCCGGGGCGAGATGCCCTGCCGCAGCCAGGCCGCCGCCTTGCGCTTCATCGAGGCTGTGGATCTTGCCGCCATTCTTCTACGTTATCAAGATAATGGCAAAACCTGGTAATTTCCCGGCGAAACTTTGGTAAACCAAGGCCAAGTGAGCGGCAAAAAGCGAAATGCTCTCGACGTTTTCTATTTTTCCTTCTATTTTTCCGCCGCTTTTTCTGGCGCCGTCCGGGCCAGCGCGGCAATCTTCGGCGTGAGCCGCCGGAGCAGCCCGGCCAACCGCTGCTCCACCCTCCGGCCGGTCTCCTGGACCTCCTCGTGGCTCAAGGGAGTCGCGCTCAGCCCCGCGGCCAGGTTGGTCACGCAGCTGATGGCCAGCACCTCGACGCCCATGTGCCGCGCCACAATCGTCTCCGGCACGGTGGACATACCCACCAGCGTGGCGCCCAGCGCGCGGAAGGCGCGAATCTCGGCCGGCGTCTCGAAGCTCGGCCCGCTGACGGCCAGATAAACCCCTTCGCCGAGCGAAAATCCCTCTTCTTCGGCGGCTTCCCTGGCCAATGCGCGGAGGCGTTTCGAGTAGGCTTCGGTCATGTCCGGAAAACGCAGGCCGGGGGCAGGCAGATCAGGGCCAGGGGCAGGCAAATCAGGGCTGGCGGCGTGCAATTCAAGGCTGGCGGCGGGCAAATGGGGGGCTGCGGCGGGAGATTGCGACGCCGCTTCGGGTTGGAAGGCGAAGCGCGGCTCATTTGGCCCCACCAGCGGATTCCAGCCCATGAGGTTGATGTGGTCGGCCAGAGCCACAAGCTGGCCCTGGCGGTAGTCCTCGCCGATGCCCCCGGCGGCATTGGTCAGCACCACGGCCCGAATCCCCAGCGCGCCCAGCACGCGCATGGGGAAGGTGACCTCCAGCGGCGAGTAGCCCTCGTAAAAATGCACCCGCCCCTGCATCACGATGACCGGCACACCACCCATGCACCCCAGCGACGAAGACCTGTCGCCGGGGGCCCCGCCGAGCAGCCCGGCCACGATTCGTCCCGAGTGCCCCTCGACGGTGGAGGACGGGAAGTGCGGAATCTGGGAGTAAGGAACGGCGATCGGATCGGCCACCGCGTCGGCCACCGCGCCCAGCCCCGAGCCGAGGACGATTCCCACGCGAGGATTGAATGGACCGAACATGGCCCGTAGAAATACTGCTGCTTCAGAGACTTGGTCGAAGTAGGTCATTTTTTGTGCGGTGCTCCAGTTTAGGTGGAGTTTTGAGTACCATGCGGGGAGGCGCAGTGGTTTCCACTACAGCAACTGGAGAACCGCTATAAGCCAGATGGCGCGCTGAGCACATTTTACAGGCAGGGTTTTGCGCCCCGTCTTCTCTGCTCGGCAGTCCGCCGTGCCCTGGGAAAACGGATGAAAGCAGGGAATGGAAAACTGCTGGAAGCAGAGGCGGCAAAAGCAGGCCCCTACTTGCCCTTATAGGGGCTGCGCAGGCGCTTTTGCGCCGTGTCGGCGCGCGCGGTCCCGGGACCGGCCTCGATGGCGGCCTGGTAATCCCGGATCGCCAAGGAGCGTTCGCCGTTCAGGTCGCGGCATTCTCCGGCTGCCAGCAACGAGCGAATTTTGAGCTCGGGACCGATGTCTTTGGTCCAGCCGGCCTGCTCGTAGGCCAGCGCCGCCTCGCCGAAGTGGCGCTGGCCGCGCAGCGCGTCGCCCAGGCCAAAATCCGCCAGCTCCAGCCGCGCATCGGCAAAATAACCCGGCCTGCCAGCGTCGGCGAGAACCTCCCGATAGGCGGCCACGGCGCCCATGCCCTCGCCGGCGTCCTTGCGCAGGTTGGCCTCTTCCAGGCAGAAGAGAAAATCGTGCGGGTACTGCTTTTTCAGCCTGCGCACCACCTGAATCGCCTGCTGGTACTTGCCCTCGCGGCGCAGAAACAGGGCAATCACGGTGCGCGCCTCGATGCTGGTCGTCACGCCGCGATTGCCGGCGTCGGTGAGCAGTTCCATGCCCTTGGACTTCGAGCCGGAGATGCCAGCAAAGCCGATCACCAGTTTGAAGGGCCAGGGCAGCGCGCCCACTACGTACTCATAGACTCCCGCCACCAGTTTGGCGTCGGCATATTCTGGGTCCAGTTCGAGGACGCGCATTTCATCGTCCTTGGCCTTCGTGGCTACTCCAAAGCCGGCGCGAAAGCCCCGCTCCGCCATGGCGATATAAGCGCACTGCAGGGCACGCGCCCAGCCGCGGGCATAGAGGGCGTCGATGTCATTGGGGTTCTTGCCGATGCGTGCATTGGCCTCGCGAACGGCCTGGTCGGCCAGCCGCAGAATGCGGTCGCGGGTTTTAGGGTCTTCCGTGGTGGCGTGGCGGCCGGAAAGAAAACCGTCGTTGGCGTAGAAAGTAGTGTCCAGCAGGTCCAGCCGGTAGAGCTCCTGGAAGACCACGGCTTCCAGTAGGAGCGTGGTGGCCTGGGGATCGCCGGGATGCGCGGCTTGAACGCGCTCGAAACGCTCGACGGCCCCCGGATAGTCCAGGTTGTAGAAATGCTGGAAGGCCTCGCGCACCAGAGGCTCGCGGTTCATCGGATTGGTATGCACCTCGGACCAACCCAGGCTGGCCGCCGCCAACAGCACGAATGCCCATCCGCAGTTGCGTAGCCCACTCGAAACAGTCTTCAAAGCCAACCTCCCCTGCCCCTCATTATTATCCGGCGCATCGCCGGCTTTGGGTGAGATTTTCCGTTCCCGAAAAGGGAATTCAACCCAGGTTGGCCGCGCAAGCCAATTTGAAGCTCACGCGGCGCGGCAGGCACCCGGAAAACTCCATTGTTTCGCGAACAGCTCGAATTCAATCCCTTGATTCGCTTCACTTTTCATTCATTTTTCAATTAATGCCGACAATCCCATAAAATGAGGAAATGCCCATTCCCGAGCGACTGAATCCGACCTTTGCCTCCGCTCGCCAGCCCGTGGTGGATCGGGTCGCGGAGGCCCGCAAGCGGCTGATCGTGGCCCTCGACCGGCCCGATGCGGCCTCGGCGCTGGCCTTGGTGGCCGAGCTGGAGAACACCTGCCAGTGGTTCAAGGTGGGGCTGGAGCTGTTTGCCGCCGCCGGGCCCGCGGTCATTAAGCCGCTGGTGGCGCGCGGCCACGCGGTCTTCCTTGATCTGAAGTTTCACGACATTCCCAACACCGTGGCCGGAGCGGTGCGCTCGGCGGCTGCGTTGGGAGTGAAGATGATGACCCTGCACGCCGCGGGGGGGCCGGCTATGCTCTCGGCCGCCAGGGTTGCGCTGGAGGAAATGGCCGAACGGGACAATCTGGAGAAGCTGCCGGAACTGTTGGCCGTCACCGTGCTCACCAGCATGGACCAGGCCCAGTTGAAGGCCGTTGGTCTCGGCCGCTCGCCTGGCGAGCAGGTCGAGTTGCTGGCGCGGATGGGCTTGGAGGCCGGGTTGCGCGGCTTTGTCTGCTCGCCCCTGGAGGTTGCCAGCCTGCGCTCGCTCACCGGAGCAGAGGGCGTGCTGGTCGTTCCCGGCATTCGCCCGGCGGGAGCCGAAATCGGCGACCAGAAGCGCATCGCCACGCCCGCCGAAGCCCTGCGCCTGGGAGCCAGCTTCCTGGTTGTGGGCCGCCCTATTACGCAGGCCCCCGACCCGGCCGAGGCCGCCGAGGCGATTTTGAAGGAGATGGCGGAGGCGCTGGAGGCATCGGCCCTGGAAGCGTAGCCCGCAAACGGAAAAAGCCCGGCAATCAGCCGGGCTTTTTCCTGCGTCGGAGTTCAATTAAGGCTTAGAGTTTCTCGTAGAAGTCGCAGACAGAGCATGAAATGTAGACGCCGCCAGGGACGCCGCGCTCACGGTCCTTTACGCGCTTGACGATGCGCGTCGGCTTGCTGCACTTGGGACAGTCGGTCGACTTCGTCGTGTCCATTACCTTCTTGCGGTCACCTGTTTTGGCAATCTTGGCCATCGGTCGGGAGTTCTCCTTCTTGGGGTGTCTCTGCACACACACGCAAAACAATGCGCGCGGCTTCAACGTCGCGGTCGGTTGCTCGCCTCTGGCCGCAAAACGACTGCGCAGAACCGGCGGGACTCGCTCTAACCAGTTTACATCAAGGCTCGGCGATCAAGGCCCGAAGATCGAGGCGCGAAGATCAAGGCTCGAAGATCAAGGCTCGATGCAACGCGTTATTCCGGTTTGCTTCCGGCCGTTGGCGGAGGCGCAGAGGCGGGTTGAATCTGCACGAAATCCTGAGTCGCGGAATTCGGAGTTACGGCGGGCGGCGTCACGGCCCCTGATCTGGCCTCGGATGCGAACCCGGATATGTCCAGAGCGGCCTCGTGCTGGTGGCGGGCGGTGGCGGCGTTCAGATTCAGAGGAACGCCTGCCGACACAACCTCCGGCGGCACGTTGTACTGGTAGTCCAGTTCGCGGGTAAGGCGACGGAGCACCGGCAGCGCCGCCAGCAGGACAATGAAGGCCACCCAACTCGCGTCCAGGCCGTAGCCGCCGCCGGTGAGCCAGAAGGGCCCCATCGGATTGCCCTCGACCACGTGTGAGTGGCTGTAGTCGCCGCTGATGGCCAGCCCGAAGATGAGAGCGCGGCTGGCCTTCCACGCGAAGTTGAGCCCCCAACTCACCCAGAGAGCGCGGGTGCGCAGGTAGGCCGCCGAGAGCAGCAGGCTGAAGGCCATGGAGACGGCGATGCTCGAGTGGCTCGACCCCGGCACAAAGGCCTGCACGATGGCGTAGAAGACCGCATAGCCGCAGGCCGCGCCCACCGGGCCCACGGCGCGGCTGAGGCGCTGAAATCCGTAGCCGCGAAAGGCCACCTCTTCGGCCAGGGCGGCCAGGGCGAAGAAAACGGCGTCAACCACCAGCCACCCCCAGGCCGAGGGAGCCAGAATGAGCACAATGGCGATGCCGCCAGCGGCCAGCATGGGCAGAACGCAGATCAGCGCCAGCGCCCAGCCCACGGCCAGCCCCAGACCGGCCTCGGAGGGCCAGCCCGGCCGCCGCGGCAGCCCCTGCTCGCTCAGCGGGTGTGGCTGGCGGTCGAGCGCCACTCCCATGCTCGCGTAGCCCACCAGCAGCAGAAAAAACAGCACCAACTGCTCGATCAGCGGCGCCCACTGCTCCACAATCCACTGTTCGTTGACCAGCCCGAGCGCTTCGTGATGGGCCAAGGCGCGCGCCAGGAAGAAGTAGACCACCGCGGCAATAAATTCGAGGTAGGCGCGCAACCGGCCGCCGCCCGTCTGGAATGCACTCATCGGAGCTCCTGGGCAATGGTCAGAGCAGCGCGGGCAGCGCCGATTATATGGGACCAGCCAGCCGTCTTGTGGGGCAAACCCGCCGTCGCGTCCAAGCTGCCAGGCTCTTTCGTCAACCTTTGCCTCCTAGACTCAGCCTTCGCGGAGTCAGCCTTCCGTGTAGAACTGCGCAATGTTGCGAAATTTGGCCTGGCGCGCGGCCACCAGAGCTTCGACTGGCGTGGCCTTGAGTGCAGCCAAGTGCTTTTTGAGCACCGTGCCGAGCAGCCCCATGCCCGCCTCGCGGTCGGCTTGAATGCCCTCCGGCGGCTCCTGGACGATCTCGTCCACGCAGCCCAGCGCGGCGACCTCGGGGGCGGAGATGCGCATGGCCTCGGCGGCCAACTGCTTCTGAGCCGCGTCGCGCCACATGATGGCCGCGCAGGACTCGGGAGTAATCACAAAATAAAGAGCGTTTTCCAGAATCAGGACGCGGTCGGCGACGGCCAGGGCCAGCGCGCCGCCCGATCCGCCCTCGCCGCTGATGACCGAGATGGTGGGCACGCGCAGCCGCGACATTTCCAGAATGTTGCGCGCGATGGCCTCGGCCTGGCCCCGCTCCTCGGCGCCCAGGCCGGGGAAGGCACCAGGCAGGTCGATGAAGCTGATGACCGGCCGCCCGAATTTTTCGGCGATCTTCATGCAGCGCAGCGCCTTGCGGTAGCCCTCGGGGTGGGGCATTCCGAAGTTGCGCCGCACCCGTTCCTTGGTCGAGCCGCCCTTGCGGTTGCCGATCACCAGCACCTCTTCGCCGTCCAGCCGCGCCATGCCGCAGGCTATCGCCTCGTCGTCGCCAAAGGCGCGATCCCCGTGAATCTCGCTGAAATCCGTGAAAATTGTCTCAATAAAGTCCATGGGGTAGGGCCGCTGAGGGTGGCGCGCCCGTTCAATCCTGATCCACGCTGGCGATGCCGCCGGCGTTTGAGGGTGAGTTCCTGTTTCCTGTTCGCTCATCGGTTCCTGCTACTACTTCCTGGCGCTGCTTGCTGGTGCCGTTCGCTGGCGCCGTAAAAGATTAGCGCAATCGACCGTTCATGCTGATTCTACGAGTTGCGGGCGCCTGGGAACAAATGCCGCACCCGGAGAACTTCCGGCATGGAGGTATGAAGCGCTGGGCAAAAAGCATGTTCGACGGCGAAGCTGTGGGAGTATTTCGAGAAAGGGATGCCGGTACTGGTTGCCGAGTGACAAGAATCCCAGGTCCCAGAATCGGGACCTGGGGCCCCCGGCATCTGCTAGAGCGAAACGAAGATAGTTGTACCCATGGAGGTCCAACAGCCAATTCGCGCGTGGTTCAACTCTTGTGGCTCTCAAGGTATAGCAATTCTGGTTTCGCTCTAGTCGGCGGAGTCTTTCTGGCGCGTGGCCTTTACTGCCGACAAAAGCCCAATGCCAATCATCACAATCACGCCCACCACAATCCAGTGCGTTGGTATGCGTAACAGGTGCGCGGCGTAAGCCAGTCCGCAGATCATAATGGCGTATCCAGCAGCATAGATTCCGAAGGACATTTGATCTCCTTGCCGAACAAGTGGTGCGTGTCAGTTCCGGTTTTGCGGACGCGCGGCATCGACTTACCGCTCGAAAGTGCATGATCCGCAGACTTCAGGATCTCACCACAGCCGACAAGAGTCTGAGCGTTTCAGACCAGCCCTTGCATCGGTCTGAAAGGCTGAATCCGCACAGAATAAGAGTGCAGTTTCTTCGACGGTCGATAAGGAAAGGTGCAGGCTTTTACAGCTTTTGGGCGCGCTGGACGGTGCGGATGCGGCAAGGGTGCCCCAGGTCCCGCTTCTGGGACCTGGGATAGCACAATAGCCCATGCGAGCGATTAGCGAGCGGCTGCCCCACCGCAGGTGGCTACGCTCCAGCCTTCTTTTCGATCTTGGCCCAGGAGTCTTTTAGCGGGAGGGTGCGGTTGAAGACCAGATGGGCCGGGGTCGAGTCTGTATCGAGGCAGAAGTAGCCTACGCGCTCGAACTGGAGGTGCTCCCCCAACTTGGCGCTGGCCAGGGAGGGCTCCAGCTTGGCGCCGGTGACGATCTCGATGGAGTTGGGGTTGAGATTGTCGAGAACGTCCTGACCTTCTTCCAGGTCGTAGGGGTCGGCCTTGGTGAAGAGCCGGTCGTAGAGGCGGATTTCGGCTCCGATGGCGTGGGCGGCCGAGACCCAGTGGATGGTGGACTTGACCTTGCGGCCGTCGGGAGCGTCACCACCGCGGGTGGCGGGATCGTAAGTGCAGTGGACCTCGACAATGTTGCCGGCCGCGTCCTTCGCCACGCGCTGGGCGGTGACGAAATAGGCGTTGCGCAGGCGGACCTCTTTACCTGGCGAGAGGCGGTGGTACTTGGGCGGAGGCGTCTCGCGGAAGTCGTCTTGTTCAATGAAGAGCTCGCGGGAAAAGGGCACCTGGCGAGTTCCGGCGGAGGCGTCTTCGGGGTTGTTGGCGACTTCGAAGAACTCGACTTGATCCTGATTTGGGCCTTCGGGGTAGTTGTCGATGACCAGCTTGAGGGGGCGCAGGACGGCCATGGCGCGCCGGGCGCGGCGGTTCAGGTCGTCGCGCTGGTAGTGCTCGAGCATTTCAATGTCGGTCGAGCCATTGGTGCGCGAGACGCCGCTGGCTGCGACGAAGGCGCGCAGGGCCTCGGGGGTGAAGCCGCGGCGGCGAATGCCGGAGAGGGTGGGCATACGGGGATCGTCCCAGCCGTTGACGCGCTTTTCCTGCACGAGCTGCAAAAGCTTGCGCTTGCTGAGCAGCGTGTAGGTGAGGTTGAGGCGGTCGAATTCAAATTGCTGCGTGGGGAAGATGCCGAGCTGCTCGATAAACCAGCGGTAGAGGGGCTGGTGGTCCGTGAACTCCAAAGTGCACATGGAGTGGGTGACGCGCTCGAGCGAATCCGACTGGCCGTGGGCGTAGTCGTACATGGGGTAGATGCACCACTCATCGCCGGTGCGCTGGTGCGTGGCGTGCAGGATGCGGTACATGACCGGGTCGCGCATATTGATGTTGGGCGAGGTCATGTCGATCTTGGCGCGCAAAACACGGCTGCCGTCGGGGAATTCGCCGGCCTTCATGCGGGTGAATAGGTCGAGATTTTCCTCGATGGAGCGCGTGCGATAGGGCGAGTCCTGGCCGGGCTCGGTCAGGGTGCCGCGATGCTGGCGAATCTCGTCGGCCGAGAGGTCGTCGACGTAAGCCTTGCCGGCCTTGATGAGCTGCACGGCCCACTCGTAGAGCTGGCCGAAGTAGTCGGAGGCGTAGCAGAGGCGATCCCACTCAAAGCCGAGCCAGCGGACGTCGGCCTGGATGGAATCAACGTACTCCTGCTCCTCTTTTCCGGGGTTGGTGTCGTCGAAGCGCAGGTTGGTCTTGCCGCCGAACTCGTCCGCAAGGCCGAAATCAATGCAAATGGCCTTGGCGTGGCCGATGTGGAGGTAGCCGTTGGGCTCGGGAGGAAAGCGGGTCTGGATTTGGGCGTCGCCGTACTTTTTAGTGCGCACGTCCTCGGCGATCTGATCGTGGAGGAAGTTGGAGGGGGTGGCGGCGGCTTGGCTTTCCGGATTTGTATTGGTCATGGCTGTTTTCATTATCCCATTGGAGGGCTGTGCTCAAAAAGAGCGGCGCGGGAGCGAACCGAACATTCTTTTGAAACAGAGCTATAATTTCGCCATGGCTTGCGATGAACACGACCGTTTAGAAAAAGATTGGCAAGAGAGAGAGCGCGAATCCTGTAGGTTGAGCATGGGCGGCTATGGAAGATCGATAAAGGGAACGCTTGCCGAGAGAGACCGCGCAAATACTCAGAGGATCAGCGCCGAAACCCTTTGGATGAACCACATAAAATCCTGCGCCGTATGCCAAAGCGAAGGCAAAAAGGCGTGGGAAGTTGATACACACCCCCCAAATTTCTAAACAGTATTGAGAAAGAACCTATTGAGCCGCAGGAGGCTCTGACAGTGGCTCTAAAGTACAATCATCCAAAGCCGGGACTCCGATTTGTTGCCCCATGAACGCAGGCATGATGTTAAAGTCCAACGAGCTTGCATACGTCCCGTGCGCCAGTACGACACTCTTATAGCTATACTGGCGCTTCGCGGCCTGTGCCTCTTCCAAGCTCATATTGCACACCAAAATTTGATTGGTGTTCTCATCTTGCAGCAACACAGAGAACCGGCAATAGTCTCTAGGGTCCGCTTCTCCGTGTTGAATCCTCACCGTTCCACCGTACAACAGGACCGAGCACGGGTCCATCTGATTGGGCGGTGCCCACCCGCCTGAAACGTGGGGCGAAAGGTAGAATCCTCTGGCAGCGAGATCGGTTCCTGTCGGGATATTGTTCATGTGGGCGCTGATTTGGGCGACGGTGTATGTGACGGGTGCGGCGGGGGGCAAATCATTTTCCGCATTCGAGACGAGGGCATTATTTGCGGTAAATGTTGTTGGCGGGTTAGGCTGAGACGCGTTCCTGAGCGCGTTAAAGACCCCGATTCCGAACAGGAGTACGAACGGCGCAAGTACAACGCATATCCTGGAAGCCCAATTGAGACTCCAAAACCACACGCGAAAATTGTGTGTGACTGCCGACCCGCGAGTCAGACCGCAATTTATGCAGCGCGCTGGATAGAATGGGATGACCAGAAGCCAGAGGCCGCAGGTGAGCAGGACCATGAAAAAAGTGCCGAAGCCGAGAGCCCTCTTGAATCCGGTCAACTTGCCGCAGTTAGGGCATTGAATCATCTGCATGGGTATACCTCAAATGAGGCGAAAACTGGCGGGTTCCCAACATCTCAATCTACCACAGTTCAAGCGAGCGATTGCAGGCTGGCCTCGGCCTGACGGATGCGTTCGAGACAGACCTCGCGGCCGAGAACGGCCATGGTTTCAAAGAGCGGCGGTGCGTTCTTGCGTCCGCAGACGGCGACACGGATGGGCTGGAAGGCCTGCCCGGCCTTCAAACCCAGTTGCGAGGCGGCGGCGCGCAGCGCTTGCTCCAGCGAATCGTGATCGAAGCTGACGGAAGGCAGAATTTCCAGCGCGTGCTGGAGGACGCGGCGGGCCATGGCCGCGTCGCCGCCCTTTTGCGGGATCAGCTCCGCTGGATCATACGGGGCGAGTTCGGCGAGGAAGAAGAAGTCGGCGGCGGCGGGGGCTTCGCCGAGCAGCCGGATGCGCTCACGGATCAACGGAGTTACGGCGAGGAGCTTTTCCGGCGTCGCCTGGAGGCCCGCGGCAGCGAAGAAGGGCCGAAGCAGGGAAGCGAGCTCGGCGACGGTGAGGGCGCGGAGATGCTCGGCGTTGAGCCAGACGGATTTGGGGTCGAAAGGGTCAGCCTCGGTGAAATTGATGACGGCGTTGGCGCGGTTGACGTTTTCGAGGGTGAAGGCCGCGCGGATTTCGTCGACGGTGAGGAATTCGCGGTCGTTCTTGGGCGACCAGCCGAGCAGGCAGAGGAAGTTGATGAAGGCGCCCGCGAGAAACCCGGCGTCGCGGTAGGTGGTGACGCTGACGACGGGGCCGTGTTTGCGCTTGGAGAGTTTGGCACCATCGGGGGCGACGAGCAGGGGAAGATGGGCGAACTGGGGCGGCTGGACGCCTAAACCCTCAAAAATGAGCAAATGCTTGAAGGTGTTGGTCAGGTGGTCCTGGCCGCGGATGATGTGCGTAATCGCGAGATCGGCGTCGTCAGCGCAGGAGGCGAGGTGGTAGGTGGGCATCCCGTCCGACCGCAGCAGGGCGAAGTCTTCCACCTCGTCGGCCAGTTTGGACTGCTCGCCATAGACTGAATCGGTGAATGTGAGGGTGCGGTTTTGGCCGCGGGGGACGCGATAGCGGAGGGCGAACAATTCTCCCGAGTTGGCGCGGCGGTCGCTTTCTTCTCTCGACAATTCGCGCATCCCGGGGTTGAAGAGCCAGGCGCCTTGCACGCCGGACTGGTTGTCGTCGCCCGCGTGGGCGGGGGTGAAGTCGCGATAGGCCAGGCCCCTGGCGAAGATCGCTTCGGCCTGCTGGCGGTGGAGGGAGAGGCGATCGGATTGCTTGTATTCCTCGTCCCAGTCGAGGCCCAGCCAGCGCAGCCCTTCAAAAATAGACTGCACGCTGGCCTCGGTGTTGCGCTCGACGTCGGTGTCGTCCAGGCGCAGCACCATGGTCCCGTGGTTGCGGCGGGCATAGAGCCAATTGAAGATAAAAGTGCGGGCGCTGCCCACGTGCAGGTAGCCGGTGGGCGAGGGCGCAAAACGAACGCGGGGAGTCTTCTGCGAGGGCGTCGAATCAGGCATTTTTGAGGTTTCTTTCCATCTCTGATGCTAGCACTACCGTCCCCGCTAGGGTTGGGGCGGAGCGGCGGGGTTAGTATGATTTTATCCATCGAGTTTGTAGAATCCCAGCTTCTAAAAGCGGGATCTCCACCCCACGGACCAAGACCGTCCGTGGAAACCCCAAACCTGGGGACCCCATGAGGGGAACAACAACAAACGGTCAGAGTCTAGAGCATTTTCGGAAATTGTGCAGACCTGGATTGCATTGGTATCCCACCCATTTCCGCAACAAACGCGGAAATGGATGGGGCACGGAAGTCTACAGTAAAAGCGAAAAGGCTCTAGAACCACGACCGTGTGATTTTGTTCCACTCGGTGAAGGTGCGCGGGTTGGGAAACCCGCGCTACAGCCGGTCTTGAGACCGGCGCTACATCCCTGGATAGTTCGAAATTATGCTGTTATAGACCTAGCGGCTGCCGGCCTGGGTCCAGGCGATGCGCAGCCCGGCGCGGAGGTTGAAGGGAAGGCTGGGGTAGCCGATGGGGGCGATGTGACTGCTGTTGGTGAGGTTTTCCTTCTGGATGTAGGCGCTCAGCCAGGAGAGCAGCTTGTAGCTTCCGCCCAGGTCCAGCTTGGCATAGCCCCAGTCGAGATTGCGATTGGGCAGGACCAGCGAGTTGCCCTGGTTGATGTCCGCGTAGCCGAGAAAGGTGGAGTCGTCGCTGCGGCTGGCAAAGGCCGAGGTGAAGACCAAGGTGAACTTGGGCTGCGTGTAGCTGGCGGTGAAAAATCCCGTGTGCGGCGGGCGGCGGAAGGGACGCGCGCCTTTGAGCGGCGAGTAAATGCCCACGGGAATGCCGTCGAAGGTGGGCGCATAGCCTTCGAGCAGAGCCTGATTGTCGCTCGAAAAGGAGCGCTGCACCACCGCATCCAGGTAGGTGTAGCCGCCGCGAAAAAAGAGGTCCTTGCCGATGCCGCTCTCGACGGTGGTTTCAATGCCCTGCGCGCGGAAGGCGAGCGAGTTGAGGTCCAGCGAGTATGCGTGTTCGCTGTTGAGGGTGGCCTCCAGGGCTTTCTGCTGCGGCGCGGTCAGGTTGGGCAAAAGCGCAGGGACCAAGCCCACGCCGACGCCTTCGATCTCGCGGCCGAATTCGTTGTGGAAGTAGCTGACGCGGAATTTGATCCGCTGGCTCAAGAAGGCCTGCTCGCCGCCGCCCTCCCAGGTGCGCGCGGTGGGGGCCTGGAGGGGCGAGATGTGCATCTGCTGGATCGTCGCCTGACCGCCGTTTCGCTCCAAAAAGTCGTAGAGCGAGCCGAACTCATCGGTCAGCTTGGGTTCGCGCACGCCTTGCGAAAAGCTGAAGTTCAGCCGCGTCCCGCTGAAGGCTCCATGCCGCGGCCGCAGCGCGTAGAAGCCCAGGCCGGCGTGGGGCGAGAAGCCGTTGCCGATCAGTTGATAGTGCATCGCGTCCACGCCCAGCGTATAAAACAGCCGCTGCTTGAAGAAATCGCCGTGCGCTCCAAAGAGGTAGTCGTAGTTGGTGCGGTTGACTGCCTCGCTGATGGAGTAAACCGGTTCACGCTCGGCGGCGCGCTCATTTGTGTAGTGGAAACCGGCCAGCAGCGTCAGATGCGGCGTCAGGCGGTAGTCTCCCTGGTAGAGAAACTGGTCGCGGTTGTTGACGAGGTCCAGCCGGTTGGGGTAAACGCTGCCGTTGGCGGCGCTGTAATTCAAGAGAGCGGGCCCTGTGGCGCTATAACCGTTGGCTCCCTGAATGGTGACGGCCAGGCCATAGTAGTTGCCGCCGGTGTAACTGTCAGCGGCCCCGTCGCAACTGCCGGCGGGGATACAAACGCCGGCCGGGTACCACTGCCGGGATTGCTCGCGCTTGCGCGTCAGGCCGTACTGAAGGCGATTGTGGAAGTCGGGGGTGGTCTGGTTTTCGAGCGTGGCTCCGGCGTACAGGTTTTGATCGCCTTGTTTGCGGTCGTCGCTAATGTGATAAAAGTCCCATGCGCCGGGAACGCCGGTGGCATCGACGCCGTAGTGCAGGGTGGCGCGAATCTGCGTGCTGCCGTTGGGCTGCCAGCCGAGATTTGCGGCCGAGGTGGCCACATGGTACTCGTCGTTGGGCAGATTGTTGGCGGTCTGAAGCCAACTGAAGGCGCCCAGGTAGTCCAGCTTGTTGTGGGCGCCGGCTACCTCCAGTTCTTCGCGCGAGGTGGAGAAGCTGCCCGCGTCGCCCTGGAAGAGAATCGAGGGAAAACTGGTGGTGCCGTGAGGGGTTGTCAGGCTGACGACGCCGCTGGCCGCGTCGGCGCCGTAAAGGCTCGAGTTTGGGCCGCGGTAGACCTCGGCGCGCTCGATGGCGGTGGCCGAGAGCGGGCCAAAGTCGAATTGCCCGCCCAGGTCGCCGATGCTGATGCCGTCAAGAAGAATTTTGCTGGCGTCCGAGTTGCCGCCGCGGATGAACAGCGAGGTCTGCGCGCCGAGTTGGCCGTCCTGCGCCACGACCGCGCCGGGCATCAGCCGCAGCGCGCTCGTCAGGTCGTTGCGCAGAGCCAGATCGGGCGGGGCGAGGACGCTGGTAGCGGCGCTGGTCTGGGACTGCGGCGTGGGGGTTCCGGTGGCCGTGACCACAATTGACTCGCGGACCCACTCGGGTTCGAGCACCAGGTTGCGTTCGACCGCGTCGAGCCGGCCGGCGTAGAAGCCGGGCGTCTCCAACTGGCGGAAGCTCTTGGCGTTGACGACCAGAAAGAAGCGGCCCTCGACGCCGGTGAGAATCTGGAAGCTGCCGTCGGCGGTGGAGATGGCCGAGGCGACGGCCTTTCCCTGGCTGATCAGAACCACGTTGGCGCCGGTGACCTTGGCGCCGGTGGCGTCGGTGACCACGCCGCGAACCGAGGCTGCCGGGCAGAGAGTGGCGCTAAAGGCGAGCAAAAAGAGGGCAAAAATGAGGCGCAGTACGCAGGTGAGTGGAAAGCGCGGGTGAAGAGTCTGCAAGCGGTGAGCTCGAAATTGGGCAAAAGCGGGCATGAACAGCTCCTTCGTTCCCCTCGGAACGCAAGCGGGTTGGGGGGCGCCGAGGACCGGTCTCCTGACTCGCGCTTCCTCCAGCCACCTTCCCACGGACGTGCCCGAAAAAGGGCGTCGGCCGCAGTGGTTCACAAGGAATTTCCGCGCGCGGCGGAAGAGCCTTGGCTGGTTCCCCGCCATGGCCGATAGGACGGGCCGTGGGGCGGGGGCGCTCACAGTTGCGGGGCAGTGGCGGAGTTTCACCGCCTTCCCGAACATCCTGGCGATTGCCGTGGTGAGGTGCGCCGCTCCTTGCAGGAGCGGCCGTAAGGGCATGAAAGTGATTTCCACGCCATGAACATTTATAGAAGGGAAGGGGCAGCGAAGTCAAAATCTGAGGAGCCTCGCGCACGGGGTCAGGGCCCGCCGTGCGCGGAGGCGGAAGTTGCGATGAGGCTCCTTAGCGGTACGATTCGTCGCGGTGAATCACAAACTCCGGATAGGCTCCGCCGCCGAGCTCATGCAGGTCCATGCCGATGCGCTCGCCGTCGGGATCAACGCGGAAGGGAACCACGCGGTTGAGCAGCCAGAAGAGCAGGTAGACCAGCGGCAGCACCAGGCCCAGCAGCGTGGCGATGCCGATGAGCTGGGCGAGCAGTTGGCCAGCCTGCGGGGCGAAGATGCCCACGGCCAGAAGTCCCCACAGTCCGCCCACGGCGTGAACCGTGATGGCGCCGGAGGGGTCGTCGATGGAGAGGGCAAGTTCGAGCACTTCGACCAGCAGCGGCGTCATCATGCCGGCGACCAGGCCAACGAAGAGCGATTCCCACGGAGTGAGCAGGGCGGCGCAGGCGCTGGAGGTGACCAGGCCGGCCAGCCAGCCGTTAGCGCAGAGGCTGGCGTCGGGCTTGCCGAAACGGCCGCGGGTGACGGCGAAGGTGGCCGCGAGGGCTCCGGAGGCGGAGAGCAAGGTGTTGACCGCCGTGCCCGCCAGAGAGCTGAGCGGCGCATGGAGCCAGAGGACCGCCCCGGCGACGTTCCAGGCCAGCCAGCCCATCAGCGCCAGCAGGCAGCCGAAGAGCACGTAGCTGGCGTTGTGGCCGGGCAGGGCGGTGGAGAGGCCCTCCTTGGGAAATTTGCCCTTGCGGGAGCCGGCGATCCAGACCACGGCGAGGGCGCTGAGGCCGCCGAGGACGTGCACAGTGGCCGCGCCGCCGGGATCGAGAAAACCAGCGCCGAGGGAAAAGTTCACGCCCAGTTGCGCCAGCCAGCCAGCGCCCCAGACCCAATGCGCCAGCAGCGGAAAGACAACCGCGGCGAGCAGTGCCGCAATGGCGCAGCCCGCGGTGAGGCGCAGGCGGTCGGCCCCCGAGCCCCAGGGAATGGTGACGGCCAGGGCCACGGCCAGAAATTCAAAGAGGAGCGCTAGCTGGGACTGAAGTGGGGCGGCATTCAGGCCACCGAGCAGAAACGGGCTGGCTCCGAGCCAGTTCCAGGGTTTGCCGGCCAGATAGAAGATGTGGCCCGAAGTGGCGGGCGAGCCGAACAGGTAGCCGCTGAAGGTAGCGCCCACCAGGGCGAAGACGATGGTGGTAACGGCCACCATGGCAAGGTTGCCCAGCAGCGCCTGGGCGGCCGAACGGGAGCGGCCCAGGCCGGTGTTGATGAGGGCGATGCCGGCGACGGCCAGCGGAGCGAGAAGCAGGAGGACCAAGGTGAGCGTGAAGGCGGCCTCGGTCAGGACGGGGGCGGCGGCGGGCAGAACAGGGTTCATGAACGGCTTCCTCCTCGCGCTTCCATGTGGCCGCGCACCGCAACGGCGAGTCCGAGGCCTTCGACGGCCAGGCCGCAGAGGACAAAGGCCGCGCGCGGCGTCGGGGAGGGAAACAGCACCAGCGCCGCGATAGAGAGAAAGAATCCGGCTGGCATGACCAGCAATCCGGCGTACTTCATGGACTTTCCTTTCCGATCAACCCGAGGGCGGTCGACGCAGCCTGATGGAATGAAGAACCGCCCACCGGACCCAGATTCGCTTCCGGGTCCGCAATCCCTTTGTTTTGTTCCTGAGAGCAGTTGGCTGCAATGCCTGCACAGATTTTAAAGCATATGGGAGGTGAATTTTCGTGATAGAACAGGGAACCTGCCAGTTTGGCTGGATAAAAAGCCACGTGGAAACGCAAATCTACGGAAATCCGAATGGAAATCTACGGAAAAATCCGTTCCTGACCTTGGGGGGCTCTTACAAAGACAGGATCTGGGAATAATTCATCAGCCTGGTTCCGCGCAAGCGAGCTTCGTTCATGCACGAGGTTCATGCACGGGCGGCGAAACAGCCGGTCTGTCAGCTTACCGGGCTCGCGGATGGGTGCGGTCGTAGACCACTTCCAACTGCGCGGTGGTCAACTGCGTGTAACGCTGCGTGGTGGAGAGCCGTTCGTGGCCGAGCAACTCCTGAATGGCTCGCAGGTCGGCGCCCTCTTCCAGCAGATGCGTTCCGAAGGCGTGGCGTAGCGTGTGCGGATGCACGTCAGACGAAAGGCCGCGCCGAATGGCGATGCGTTTGACGATGCGGGCCACGCTGCGGGTGGTCAGCCGCGCCTGGCTGCCCACGGCGCCGCCCGGTTTGCCGAGGCCGCGAAGACGCAGGTTCAGAAACAGCGCCGGAGTTGCCAGTCCCTTTGTCTCGCCGGCTGCCGCCAGCCGCGCCGAGCGTTCGGCAAGATAGGTTCGGAGCGCCTCGGCCGCCGCGTCGCCTAGCGGAACATAGCGCTGCTTTTGCCCCTTGCCGCGAATCAGGATTGCTTCGTTGGCCCAGTGAATGTCGTCGAGGTTCAGCCCGGTCAGCTCCGCGTTGCGAATGCCGCAGCCGTACAAAAGCTCCAGGATCGCCGTGTCGCGCGCGGGCCAGCTGGCGGCGTCCTCACCCACGGAATCGACCACGCGGTTCATCTGCTCGATCGAGGGAACGCGCGGCAAATGCTTTGGCAGCCGCGGAGTGGCCACCAGCGCGGCGGCATTCTGTTCAACCAGCCCGGTGCGCGCCAGCCACTTGAACCAGCTGCGAATGGCGGCCAGCGCCCGCGCGGCGGAGGACTTCGCCAGGCCGCGATCATAGAGTGTGCCCAGATAGGCGCGAATGTGGGTGTGCTCGATGCACTCCACACGCTGTTCTTTTCCGTAGCGCTCGGCAATCCAGGCGGCAAATCCGTTCAGCTCGCGCTTGTAGGCCCGCAGCGTGTGCGCCGAGGCGCCGCGTTCATTGGCCAGCACGCGCAAGTAATCGGCCACCAGCGACTCCAACGGCGCAGCGGCCATCGGTGCGGGCAAGGAGGTTGTGGAGGCGCTCATGCCGTCTCCTTATCGGGCTGGCCAGCATTAGGCTGGTCTGCATCCGGCTGACCTGCGTTCGGCTGACCAGGGCCTGCCGGGCTGCCAGGAACGGCGCGGGGGTTTACGCTCGGAACCTGAATGCTCGGAACCTGAATGCTTGGAACCAGGTGCAGCCCCCGGTCAGAGGCCGGGCTCTTGGATTGGCTCGAGGCCGGGCCCGCAACTGGGCTTGAACCGGCAATCGCCTCAGCCTTCGCCCGCAGCCGTGTCGAGCGCGGATGATGCTGGCGATAAACTTCCTTCAGCCGGCCCAGCGCCAGGTGCGTGTAGACCTGCGTGGTGGAGATGTCGGCGTGTCCGAGCAGCAATTGCACACTGCGCAGGTCGGCGCCGTGCTCGACCATGTGGGTGGCGCAACTGTGCCGCAGCCGGTGCGGACTGGCGGTCGGATTGGCGGCCTTCACCAAATGCCAGATCCATTGGCGGGTGAGCGGCATTCCCCGCAGCGAAAGAAACAGGCTCGAAGAACCCTGCCGCGCGGCGCTGGGCTTTTTGACTGGAGTTGACTTCCTGGCCGGGCTGATGCGGGCCAGGTGCGGCCGTCCCTCGCGCAGATAAATCTCCAGAGCCTCCAGAGCGACGCGCCCCAGCGGCACAATCCGCTCCTTGTCGCCCTTGCCGCGCACCTGCACGCGGCCCAGGTCCAACGCCAGGTCGCCGGTCGTCAGATCCGTGACCTCCGAGACGCGCAAGCCGCCCGCGTAGAGCAGCTCCAGAATCGCCCGGTCACGCAAGGCCGTGGCTCGCGCCTGGGGGTGTTCGGCCTTCATCTCTGCCCGCTCCAGCATTCCGGCCACTTCTGACTCGGCCAGCGCCTTGGGCAGCACCTTCCACGCCTTGGGCGACTCAATGTTCACGGTGGGATCGTGATGAATGCGCCGGTCCAGCAAAAGCCACTTGTAAAAACCGCGCAGGCAGCTCAGCTTGCGGGCCGAGGAGCGCGAGTCGATGCCGTGGCCGCGCAGATGTTCGAGAAAAGCCGCCACATCCTGCTGGGTGGCCGTCAAGAGCACGCCGTGGCGGTCCTCGATGAACTCGGCAAAGGTCTTCAAGTCGCCGTCGTAGGCCTCGCAGGTCAGGGGGCGCAGCCCTTTTTCCACGCGCAGGTAGGCCTGGTAGTCCTTCAATAGCGGTAGGTTGCGCGCCGTCTCCACAGATTTGATTATCCGCGCCTTCAGTCGCCTTCCGCCGCCGCCGCGCACTCAGCCGAACCCAATTCATCACGGGCTCAAATTCATCAACAGCGATTTTCAGCGCCAACTGCTTCCTCACATCAACTGATTCCTCACGCCAACCCTGGACGGCTCCGGCTTCAGTTTGCGCCTGCCGTTGGCAGCCCCCCGGCCCGGCAGAGTATAACGCTGGAATGGGAAACTTGGCGGCAGCGGAGATCGACGTCTGGCTGCGCGAGGGCGGCTTGGTGGTCACGGCCAGCGACCGCGCCGCGCGCGCCCTTACCGCCGGTTTCCATCGCGCCCGGCAGGCCGAGGGCCTTACCGCCTGGCCAGCGCCCAGGATTCTCAACTGGAAGAGCTTTGTCAGCGAGGCCTGGCTGAGCCGCGCCGCCAGTCCGGAGCGGAGCGCCGACCCTCGTCTGCTGCTCAATCCTGCGCAGGAAGAGGCTCTCTGGGCGGGCATCGCTGGCCACGAGCGCTTTCTGGCCACGATTCTCGAAGGCCCGCGCCATCGCCTGGCCGCCCTGGCGATGGGGGCCCACGAACTGCTTTGTTCCCACGCGCCGCAATTTCTGCGGGAAGGGGCGCGGAGCGCCTGGCAGCAGGACGCGGCGGTTTTCAGCGGCTGGCTTGCAACTTTTGATGAACTCTGCCGCGCCGAAAACCTGCTCGCTCCCAGCCGCCTGCCGCTGGAGCTAATTCCAAGGCTTTTGGCAGAGCCGGAGGAGCGTTCGCCGCTGCTTTTGGCCGGTTTTGACCGCATTCTTCCCGTGCAGCGCAGCCTTTTCAACGCCTGGGGGGCGTGGCGCGAAACTGTCAAAGGGGAACCGGCCGCCGAGGTCCATTTTTATGCCGCCGCCAACGCTCAAACCGAACTGGCCGCCTGCTCTCTCTGGTGCGGTCGCCAGCTTGCCGCCAATCCCAAGGCCCGGCTGCTGGTCGTCGCTCAGACCGCCAACGCGCGCCGTGGGGAGATGGAGCGCGCTTTCCTTGCACACACAGATCTGGCTGGTGGCCCGGCCTTCGAGTTCTCGCTGGGAGTCCCGCTCAGCCAGATTGCTCTGGCGCGCTCGGCGCAGTATGCGCTGCGCTGGCTCGACGGCGCGCTGAATGAGCAGGAACTCGACTGGCTGCTTTCCACCGGCCACATCGCCGCCAATCCCCAGGAGTCCGCGGCGCTCCAAGCCTACATGCGCACTCTGCGCCACTTCAGCCTCGAACGGCCGCAATGGACGCTCGAGGCCTTTCTCGGCCAGCGTTGCGCCTCCGGGTTGCTGCCAGCCTCCTGGGTCGAGCGCATTCACCAGGCCCAGCGCCGCCTCGCCGGTTTTGCGCGCCGCCTGCAAAATCCCCTCGATTGGGCGGAACTGGTTCCACATCTGCTGGAGGAACTCCACTTCGCCAGCGCGCACAAGCTCTCCAGCGCCGAGTACCAGGCCCTCCGCCGCTGGCAACTGGCCGTCGAGACCTGCGGCTCACTGGGCTTTGATGGCCGCCGGATGAGTTGGAGGGATTTTCTTTCGCAACTGGGCCGCACTCTGGACGAGACTCTGTTTGCTCCCGAGTCGCGCGATGCGCCGATCCAGATCGCCGGTCCCGCCGAGTCGGCCGGCCTCGCAGCCGACGCCGTCTGGTTCCTGGGAGCCGATGAGGACAGCTGGCCCGCGGGTGGCACAACTCATCCGCTGCTACCCGTTGAGGTTCAGCGCGAGGCAGGAATGCCCCACGCCACGGCTCAGCTCGACTGGGAGCTGGCCCGCTCGATCACCAACCGCCTGCTGGCCTCGGCCTCTGCGGTTCACTTCAGCTTTGCAAAGCAGAACGAGACTTCCGAGGCCCGTCCGTCGCGCCTCGTCGCGCAACTGGCCGGCTCCGCGCTGCCTTTGCCGCCGGAGTTGGCCTCTCCGATTGCGGAACCGCCGCTCGCCGTTCCGTTTGAGGACTTCAGCCGCATTCCTCTTTCTCCGGGCAAGGTTGCGGGTGGGGCCGGAGTCCTGACCGCGCAGTCGCAGTGTCCCTTCAAGGCCTTTGCCACGGCGCGCCTGGCCGCGCAAAGTTGGGAGCCAGCCGAGGCCGGTCTCACCCCCTCGCAGCGTGGTCAGCTTCTCCACGCCGTGCTCCACGCCGTCTGGGCCGGGGCCCCCGGCGACGGGTCTTCGTCGCTGGGGAGGGGAGACTGGGCCCCAGAGGGCATTCGCACCCGGGCCGAGTTGCAAAATCTTCCTGATCGGAAGGCCTTCGTTGCTGGCCACGTTCAGCGAGCGTTCGCGCAGCAGTTGCCCTTCCATCTGCGCGAACGGATGCCCCGCCGCTATCTGGAACTGGAAGAGCAGCGGCTCACCGGGCTGGTCACAGAGTGGCTCGACTACGAGGCCACGCGCGTCGATTTCGAGGTCGCCGCCACTGAGGTCAAACGAACAGTCTCCATTGCCGGGCTCACGCTCGACCTGCGCCTGGACCGCGTTGACCGGCTGATCGACGGTTCTCAACTGGTGATCGACTACAAATCCGGCAGCGTTTCGCCCAGTTCGTGGAATTTGCCCCGCCCCGACGACGTGCAACTGCCGCTCTACGCGGGATTTGCCCTTGACCGCGACCGCGAACGTCTCGGCGGTCTGGTATTCGCCAAGGCGCGCGCCGGAGATCTGGCTTTTATCGGCAGGGTTTTCGATCCAGCGGCCACTCTTTTTACCAACCTCAAGGGAACAAGCCCTTTGGTGAAAAACAGCCTCACCCTCGAACAACTTCTTGGCTGGCGGGATTGCATCGAGCAACTCGCCAGGGATTTTCTCGACGGACGAGCCGAGGTGAACCCGCGCGAGCACCCCAAGCCCTGCGAGCGTTGCGGCCTGCAAGCTTTGTGCCGCATTCAGGAGCATCAATCCCAAATAGAGGACGAGGGCGACTCCGGCGGCGCCATCAACGGCGAGGAGGCTGGCGATGAGTAAGCCCGCAGCCCCATTTGCGCCTCCCGATCAGCTTGAGCGCCAGCGCGCCCTCGATTCCGGCCGCTCCATTCTGGTGCAGGCCCCGGCCGGCTCGGGCAAAACCGACCTGCTCACACGCCGCTTTCTTCGCCTGCTGGCTGAGGTCGAGGAACCCAGCCAGGTCGTGGCCATTACCTTCACCAACTCCGCTGCCGCCGAGATGCGCCATCGCATTCTTGCCGAGTTGGAAAAAGCCGCCGCCAGCCCTGCTGCCGGGGCGGACGAGTTCTCAATGGATTCACTCGCCCGTCGCGCCCTGGCGCACTCCCGGCAACTCGGCTGGAATTTGCTTGACCTGCCCGCCCAGCTCCGCGTCCGCACCATCGACTCTTTCTGCCGCGAACTGGCACTCCAGCAGCCGCTGCTTTCCGGTTTCGGCGGGGGACTGGAGATTGCTGAGCAGCCCGAGGAACTCTACCGCCGCGCGGCCCGCCAAACCCTCAAAAAAATCGACCAGACCGGCTCGGCCCTCGGCGCGGCCGTTGAAGAGCTGCTCGTCTGGCGCGATAACGGCTGGCAGGAGATGGAAAACCTGCTCGTCGAAATGCTCAATAGCCGCGACCGCTGGATGCACGGCTTTGTCCTGGAGGGCGAGCCAGCCCCGGAGGACCCCAATCCGGAGGCGCTCCGTGAACGGCTGGAGCGGCCCTTTGCGCGCGCCGCGCACGCGGCGCTCATCCGGCTGAGCCAGCTCCTCGACCGTGTTCCCGGCGCGCGCGCTGAAGCCCTGAATCTGGCGCGCTTTGGCTGCGAACAGAGCGAGGGCCAGCTTCATCGGGAACTCGCCGAACTGGTCGAGTTTCCCGCCGCTCCGTTTATCGGCAGCACCACGCTGGAAGAAGCTCGTCAGGCTCACGCCAACCTGGCCGAATTGCTGCTCACGGGTGATGGCGTCTTCCGCAAACAGGTTGATAAGCGGCTGGGCTTTCCGGCCGACCGTAAACGCGAAAAGGCTCGCCTCCTCGACTTGATCGCCTCGCTGGCCGTCGTCCCCGGCCTCGAATCCGCTTTGGCCGCCGTCCGCAACCTACCCTCCGCTGGCTACACCGAAGAGGAGTGGAAGATTGTGCGCTGCTGCTTTACGCTGCTGCGTCAGGCTGCGGCCGAGCTGCAAATCGCCTTTGCCGAGGCCGGCCGGGTGGATTACATCGAGGTCGCGCAGATCGCGCAGCGGGTTCTCCGGGGCGAAGACGGATTGCCCACCGACGCTGCTCTGGCTGTCTCCGATGGAATCCGCCACCTGCTGGTGGACGAGTTTCAGGACACCAGCCGCCGCCAGCACCAGTTGCTCTCCAGCCTCATCGCCGCCTGGCCCGAGCGCGAGGGCCGCAGTTGCTTTGTGGTTGGCGACCCCATGCAGTCGATCTACTTTTTCCGCGAAGCCGACGCCGAACTCTTTCCGCGCGTTCAATCGGTTGGATTGGAAATTCCCCACGAGGAGCCGCTGCTCTTTGACTTTGTCCCTCTGAAGGCTAACTTCCGCACCGCCCCTCGGCTGGTCGAACGTCTCAATAAAGCCTTCGAACAAATCTTCGCGGGCAACGACGGCAGTGGCGTCGCGTTTTCTTCCGCCCAACCGGCTCGGGAAGAGACAGCCAACGCAGGTTTGCCCTTCACGTTGCACCTGGACTTCGTTCCTCAGACAGGGCGCGGTTCATCCGCCGATCCCGAGGCCGAGCGCGAGAAAGAAGCCGCGCGTACTGCTCAAATCGATGAAATCGTCGATCTGATTCGCAGCCATGAAGGCTGCATCGAGCAGGCCCGCCAGGCCCGGGAGCGCGGCGAGGACAAAAAGTTCCGCATTGCCGTTCTCGGACGCGCCAGGAACCACCTTGTTCCTATCGCCCAGGCTCTGAGCGAAGCCGAAATCCCTTTCCGCGCCGTCGAACTCGAAAAGCTCGCTTCTCGCCCCGAGATTCTGGACGCGCTCGCCCTGGCTCGCGCCTTGCTCAATCCCCAGGACCGCGTGGCCTGGCTGGGCGCTTTGCGCGCTCCCTGGTGCGGCCTCTCGCTCGACGACCTGTACACGCTGGTTGGCGGCGTGAACGGCGATCCGGCGCAGCTCACCCGTCCCGTGCCGGAGTTGCTGGCCGAGCGGCTTCCGTTGCTCAGCGAAGTCGGCCGCCCCGCCGCCGCGCGCGTACTCGACGCCCAGGCCGCGGCCTCCGCTCTGCGCGCCCTCCGGCCCACGGCCTCCGTGGGAAGCTGGCTGGAAGCCGTCTGGCTGCGGGTGGGCGGAGCGGCCTGCGTGGACGCGACTGCCCGCGCCAACCTCAACCTGCTCTGGAGTTGCCTGGACCAACTGCCAGGCGGCGAGCCCGATCTGCTCGGCCCCGCCCTCGACGCGGCCCTCGACAAGCTCACCGCGCTGCCTGATCCCGCGGTCAGCAGCGATTGCGGCGTGCAGTTGATGACTATTCACAAGTCCAAGGGCCTGGAGTTCGAGGTGGTCATCGTCCCTGAGTTGCAGGCCGCGAATGGGAGCGGCGGGCGCAAAATGCTCTCCTGGCTAGAGCGTGGGCTGGAACGCGGGCTCGAACGTGGGCCGGAGTGCGAACCGGAGCAGGGCCTCGACGAGCCCGGCGAATCGGAAGAGATTACCGAGTTCCTGATTGCGCCCTTCCAGCGCAAGGGCGACGATAAGGGCAGCGCAAAGGCCTGGGTCGATCGCGTTTACCGCGAGCGCGAATGGCAGGAGACCCGGCGCATTCTCTACGTTGCCGCCACCCGCGCCCGCGAGCAATTGCATTTCTTCGCCCGCCCGGCCTGCAAGGAGCGGGACGGAGAGCTCACCCTGGCGGAGCCGGTAAACAGTCTGCTGGCTACCGCCTGGCCTGCGCTTGAAGAAGAGGTTCGCGCGCGATTCGAAGCCTGGAAGATCGCCATAAGCGCTTCAGAAACTCGCGAAGAGCAGCCGGGAACTCGCGAAAATCTTCTGAGGAGCCGCGATGAGCAACAGAAATCTCGTGAAGAGCAGTTGCAAGCCTATGAAAGCCAGCAGCCGGAGGTTTACGAAGGCTCGCAGACGGGGGTTCACGAAGGCCAGGATATCGAGTCCATCGCCGCCTCCGGCGAGAGCAATCTGTTTATCATGTCCTCCCCCATCCGGCCCACGCTGCTGCGCCGTCTGCCGCCGGATTACTGGCCCGCGCCCTTTCAGACCGTCTCGCAACAATCAATCGCCTCGCAACGAGAAGACGTGGAATCAATTCTTCTTGTCGATCCGATGGGTGCCCCATCCTTTCCGCGGCTTGATGCGGAAAGGGTGGGAGACCACGAAGCGCAAGCCATTTTTCCTGGCGAAGAAGCGCAAAGCGCTTTTTCCGGATCGGAGGCTGGCTCCAGCGGGCTCTACTCTCGCCACGAGGGCGGCCTGCTCTCGCGCGCTCTGGGCACGGCCGTCCATACGCTGCTCGAAGAGCTGGCCCGCCTGCGCATGGGGCTCGATTGGGAGGCCGCCCGCTCCGCTTTGGGAAATTTCGAGCCGCGCATCGCCGCCCAGGTGCGAGCCGCTGGCGTGGACCGCTTCCAGGCCGCGCGAATCGCCGCCGAGGCCCTCAAACTCGCGCTCGACGCTTCCCAGAACCTGATCGGCTCGTGGATACTCTCGCCCCACTCGGGCGCGGCCAGCGAAGCCGGCTGGGCCGGAATCGCCGGAGGTCTGCGCGCAGTGCGCACCGTCCGCGTGGACCGCGTCTTCCATGCCGGTCCTGAGCCCTGCGCCGAAGGAGACGATTGCTGGTGGATCATCGATTACAAGACCGCTCACGCTGATCGCCTTGACCCCGTCCAGGCAAAATCCGAACTCCACGCGCTCTTTGCGCCCCAGGTTGAGGCCTACGCTCAGATCCTGCGCAACCTGCATGGAGCCGGCACTCCGGTCTGCGCCGGCCTCTATTATCCGCGCCTGTTGCTGCTGGATTGGTGGCAGATGTAGCCTGCACTCCGAGTGGAGAACCGCTAAAATCGAAACAGAGCATGAAGTTGTGGTCCATATGCACCGCGGACTAACCTTTCCGCGGGCTGAATAACGGAATTTGCGGCAGGGAATTTGCCGCTGAAGATTCGCAACAGGGAGAAAAGACGATGGCTTTGATGAAAACCTCCAATCCGGCACTGGGCGAGAATACATTCCGCAACCTTTCCGGCGGCCAGTATGGCGGCTTGGCGGATGAGGCCAGCAGCATGACGCTGCAAGGCACCGTGAACAAGACCGGTATTCTGCTGATCTGCGCCATCGCCACCGCCGCCTGGACTTGGCATTTGTTCCTTCCCGAGCGCAATTTTGCCGCGGTGATGCCGCTGATGATGGTCGGGATGATCGGCGGATTCATCTGCGCCCTGGTCACGGTCTTCAAAAAGGAGTGGTCCGCGGTGACAGCGCCCATCTATGCGCTGCTGGAGGGTCTGGTGCTGGGTGGCCTTTCGGCCGTTGTTGACCTGCGCTATCCGGGCATAGCGATCCAGGCGGTGGGCCTGACCTTCGGCACGCTCTTCGTGCTTCTGCTGGCTTACCGCTCAGGATTAATCCAGGTCACGCAAAAGTTTCGCATGGGCGTGGTCGCGGCCACCGGCGGGATCATGGTCTTTTACCTGCTGCAGATGGTGATGGGCTTCTTCGGCTTTCACTTCACGTCCATTAACGGCTCCGGCCCCATTGGAATCGGCTTCAGCCTGATCGTGGTGGCCGTCGCCGCTCTCAATTTGGTGCTCGATTTCGATTTCATCGAGCAGGGCGTGCGCTATGGGGCTCCCAAGTACATGGAATGGTACGGCGCCTTCGGGATCATGGTCACGCTGGTCTGGCTCTACCTTGAAATTCTGAGGCTGCTTTCCAAGATGCGCAGCCGGAATTAGCTCCGCGGCCTTTTCATTTCTTCCTTGCGGCCGGCGCGGCGGCAACGCTTCATTTTGCGTTGAATGAGCCGGGGCATTGACCTCCAATCCTGTCGCCGGTATCATCGGAAGAGTTGAGAGTTGCGCGCGGACCTAGCGTCCGCCCAACTCCCGGACGAGCCTTCGCGGCCTGCGAATGGCTTTTTTCCCGGCGGGGTAGCTCAGCTGGTTAGAGCGACGGATTCATAACCCGTAGGTCGGCAGTTCAAGTCTGCCTCCCGCCACCAAATAAATCAATAACATACGAAGGAGTTCCGGTGTTGGCCATCTCACGTGGTTGCGCCAGGGTTGCGGATGGTTGCTGCACCGCAGGCTGCTTCTTCCTTGGATTCCGGTCAAGACGGTCCACGTAGGAGATGTTCGCCCCAGGAATCAAGTGACCATACGTGTCCACGGTGACCTGAATCGAACTGTGCCCCATCTGCTCTTTCACGTACACGATCGACGCCCCACTCTGAATCAGCAGGGACCCAAACGTGTGGCGGAGATCATGGAGACGAATCTTGCGTATGCCGGACGCCGCCAAAACCGGGAGGAAGTAGCGGTGGTAGAGATTATCGGGGTCGAGGATGTTCCCGTCGGGGGATGTAAACACCTGCTCCTTTGAGATGTCCTCCTTTCCCGCGAGATTGGCCGCTCTTTGCCGCGCATCCCGCATGTCGACCAGAACGCGACGGAGTTCGCGGGACATATCAACCCGCCTCGTCTTCTGACTCTTAGTGGTGGTGTGTTGCCGATGAACGTAGTTGTGCTGAACCAGGAGGTATCGGTTGGGATCGTTGTGGTCTCTGCCGAACTCGATATCGCCCCACTGGAGTGCCACCAGTTCCCCCCGTCGGAGTCCAGCTCGGACTGCGAGGAGGAACACTGGATGATACGCGGGGCAGGTGAGCGTGGCCGCATCCAGGAACGTCTCAACCTCCTTCGTGGTCAAGGCAACGCCCTTCACCTCAGAGGTCTTCGCCGTCCGCGTGAATCGACCGAGGTTTGCAGCAGGGTTAGACTCAAACAGACCATTCTCAATCGCGTGGTTGAAGATACCCCGAAGGACGCTGATCGTATTCCGAACTGTACCCCTTGCCAGTTCTTTGGTTATCATCTCGGCGATCAGGCCCTTTATGCCGTTGCGCGTGATCGCGTCCAACCGCGTTGGACCGAACTTTGGATATAGGTACTGGCGGAGAACGCCGTCGTAACCGCTGGCGGTGGACTTTTTGCATACCAAACGTGCATGATTCTTCATCCACAGATCAGCGTAATCGCCGAAGGTCGGCATCTGGGGAGGGGCTTCTTCGAACAGGCCAAGTTCGCCGAGGGCGAGTTTGGCTTCCAAGACCTGCTTAACCTTGACAGCAGCGGTACGGCTATCGCCAACGCATTTGGCTTTGCGCTGGCCGTTGTGGTTCACAAATACGAACCACTTGCCTTCCTTTTTGCGGATGGTGATCCCCATTACGCCACCTTTTTCAGGTCGTTTAAGATTTTGTCTGCAATGAGATTGACGTCGATTGAGTTGATCGACTGAACCGGATGCGCTTCAAGCCATTGGTCAAACCTACTGCGCTTGATGAGAATCTTGCCATGTTCCACCTGTACGGCGGGAAGAGGGTCGACTGGACGATGAATCCATTCTCGGAGAGTCCGCTCGGAAACGTTGGCGTAGTCCTGGGTGGACTTTAAGTCCATCCATTCCGGGCCGCCGCCGAGTTGTTTCCGTTTGATCATCGTACACCTGAAAGGGTTTAGGCCGAGTTGGGGCTTAGGCGTCCATGTTCCCTATGGACGCCATCTTGAGTGGGTATTCATGGCGCGGAGGTATCTCTCTTCCCGGCGACGGTCCCCAGGCGCAGTGTCGTGAGAGCCGCAAAACGCACACGGCCTCTTCCTGTGAGGCGATCCCCACCAGGGTTGAGTAAGCTTCATGGCACTTGTCTTCTGCGTTGAGGATGAAGGGAGACCACAGCTTAATCCTGGCGATGATGCCTAGGTCAGCAGGAGTGCAAGACTCTGTAGAAGCATCCCATCCGTCGCTCGTCCGTCTTCTCATTCTTCAGATTTTCTGCGCAAAGAACACTCAATGGAACGGATCAAGTCCGGAAATCCAGGGGCGAGTTGATTGTCCTGGATGCGTGCAAAAACGGCTACAATATCGAAATAATAGGCATGGCGAGATCAACGACAGAGCGAACTAACCGTAAGGCGATCAGCGAAGCGCTTTTGGCTGAGAGGTTGGGCCTTAACGATTTGTGGATCGAGCGCTGGGAGGAGAATGGCGCCTGGCGGGAGGAATCCTGCGCGCCGGACCAACTTCCCGGGTTCCTCAGAGACAAGTTAGAGAAGGACGAGGTCAAGGAAGTTGAGGATAAGGTTGACCAGCTCGTTGCTGCAGGATGTCAGCGACCTGTCGTCTACTTCTGCCTCGAACAATTGAGCCCGGCTTCGGATTGGATACGCTCAGGAGGGCATCACAAGGGTGCACAGCCCAGACTGGGCGAAGAGTACGACTCCCAAAAGCAGAAGAAGCCCATCGCCACACGCGAAGACATGGCATCGGTGGCCGGAAGTGCGCGGGCTGCACGAAGACAGATCCACAGGCACAAGTCAGAATTGTCTCTTGTGGCAGAAGCGTCAAAGGGCGCCTTGCCAGCAGGGATCTTCACTTCGGCGGAGAATCCAGAAGATGCACTCTTGCTTTTGGAGTCTGCTTTGTCCTGGGTCGCGAAGTTGGCGGATGCGTATGCTGCCCCGATGGAGACAACGCTGTTGAAGTCCAAAGGGGTTCTTTACCTCACACTATATGTCGCCCAGCACGCCGATAAGCGCAAACTGCGGAGCCTCAAAGCCAAGAGCGTCCCCGCGGATAGCAAGAGAGCAAGCGGGGATAAGCGCGCCAAAACGACGAACTTGCCCGCGGGGAATGTGCTTGCTGATTTGGTATCCTACGTGATGGGAGCCAAGGCCAGCTGGTCACCATCAGAACTCAAGGAAAAGTTGGGATTGTTCCGCCAGGATCATCCACGCCTCTATAGACTCCTCGATCAAAAGCTCACCGAACTGCACAAGTTCGCCAGCCGGTAAGCCGGCGCCAGTCCCTGGAAATCAAGTCCCTCCAATTCCCCGGAGTTGATCCGTCTTTTCACCTTCAGCGTTGCAGTACCTTTAGTCCACATCTGAATTTGCTCTAGCACCACAGAGCAGGAGGACAAAGGTATGAAGGATAATACTATCGAAGCAACCATCAGCCCCACTGATGATGTACATTCCTCCGCCACGCTCGTGTTGGCCAGTGAGCCCGCCGGCGCCGGAGATGAACTCGCGACATCTGTCGCGAGTTTTTTAACCGAATACAACAACCTCGACTCCGAGATCAACGACCTGACCTCCGAACTGTTGGAACAGGACCGCAAGCTGGTGAAGCGCTCCGACGATGAGCTTCTCCCGCGGGTGAACCGGATGTGGATGCTCCTCTCTCAGCGTGGTCCACTGCACGCGCTTGTATCAGGGGACCGCGCCCTCGCCAGCGAACTGGATCAGCTCGCAGACGTGCCCACATGGACTCAGTGGTACGAAGCATTCAGCAGCCGGATCATGGACGCCCCATCGTTGCGAACAATCCAAAGGAAGCTCAAAAAGCTCCGTGGTTCCGATGAGCCTGAAGCGGAGATTGATGATGACGCGACTGAAGACGACACGGATGAATCCTCGGACTGTGGCGGCCTGCACGAGCGCGAAGAACTGAAGACAGGCGCTGAGCTCCTGAACGAGCACATCAATCAGATGGAAAATGTCCTGGTGGGCAAGTCGATCATGAACGAAGGCATGCGGATCAAGCGCGCAATCGGGCTCCTCAAGGACCTGCAGTGCGCTGTGGAGGAAGGCTTCCTGGTTGCTGCACCTCCTGTCGCCGAGCGTGAAAAGGTCGCGGCAGCGCCTGACAAGCTTGATCCGTCAGTAGGCAAGTTGACCGCAGAGCCTGATTGGAAGCATGTCCTTGTTGAGTTGATCGATGTCCTTGAACAGTCTGGTGACCGGCTTCCCCTTGTCGTTCTGAGGGAAAAGCGCAAGATCGATTCCCTCCTAGCCAGCAAGGAGCCTGGCCGGCCAGAAGGCGCCGCTTTTCTTACACCGACCAAGCGCTACACCAAGGTGATGAAGCTTGATTCGCAGGGCAACCGCTGCTGGACTGTAGTGGCTGATGGTGAAAAGAAGCCATGGGGAACGTTCGAGATCGAATCCGACGCTGACAATGCGATTGCAGATTTGCGCTCGCCGGTCGTCTCGCTCATGGATATGGACTCCGCGTCCAAGATGGTTCCTGCCAGTGTAACGCCCATTGACGCCGGATCCTTGGACCTCGATGAACGCGTTGCCTAATAAGCCAAAACGTAGAATTACGGCGCGCACCAGGGCTCCGGTTGTCATGGCCCCCTGCGCCATATTTATCAACCGGAGAACCTGATGACGTGGCGCGAAACCCAGTATTAGACAATAACTGGACTTTACAAGGAGAAAGAATTTATGACACTTTACGAATGGAAGATCACCGACTGTGGCAACGGCGAGTACGGCTACATCTGGATAACAGAGAACGGCAAGGATGAGTTTGGGAACATCTACATAATCTATGTAGACTCCTACAATATCGACGCAACTGCCGGTGACGTTTTTAAATATGAAGCTCAGAAATTCTTCGACCTTGAGGTTACTGAGGATGACACCTGGTACCGTCGCATCATGTACTACTGGCATCGCATCGGTTCACCAGTCATCAACCGCAAGGAACCGGGCTACTGCGCGCCCTGGTTCCCCTGGCTCGAAGCTGGATTCACGGCTAAGGAGCGGGATGAGTGCATTGGAAGCTCTGAGTCTGAAGCTGAGTTCGAGAAGGCCGCTGAGTTCATGGAGGCCGAATGAGCACCCCTTTTAGTGTTCGTCTTCGCGGCAAGAAGTTTCACGATTCTGCTGAGTCCCCAGGCTCTCGACCAATAGATGAGGACGC
>Ga0224559_1000061_pt1:50000-59698 | contig 59698 bp, 47 predicted proteins | sample 714S33034metaG_FD_180676 | JGI IMG/M metagenome (GOLD analysis project Ga0224559, IMG submission 180676) | Peat soil microbial communities from Stordalen Mire, Sweden - 717 S3 30-34 | ecosystem: Environmental > Terrestrial > Soil > Wetlands > Peat | place: Sweden: Norrbotten County... | reverse complement strand
CGCAGGATGAAAAGATTTTCCCCGACGCGAGTTTCGGGCTGAGGTCCGTTAAAGGGGTGCCAGTTGGCGCTGCCCGTCAGGGAGGATGGACGCCGCGCCCCGCCCGAACGAATCGGAATCGTCGACCACCAAGAGTTGGGAGCGCCGGCGCCCGGGACCAAAGTAATCGCGGGGCCGGGATCCCGATACCCGACTGAACGTGCGGTGAAACTGCGAATAGCTGCCGAAGCCGGCGGCCAGAGCCGCGTCGAGAAAATTGGTCCCCTTGGCCTGAATGAGCGCCAGGAAGTGCGCGACGCGCGTGCGTGCCCGGTGCTCGACGAAGGTGACGCCCAGATCTTTGTGAACGGCACGGGAGAGAAAGCCCTCGCTGACCCCCAACTCTGCGGCCGCCGCTGCCCGACTCATCGTCGGCGAGGCCAGCAGGAGACATGAGGCAAGCTGGCCAACCGAATTCGGCCTCCGCGAATCGACGTTCCCCAGGGTTGTCCTGAGCGCTAGCAGGCCGAAGCCCGCCAGCCCGGAACGCGCTTGGGCGGGGAGCATCGCCGCCCAAACCCCAGCTGCCAGGGTGTCGAGCAACTCGGCTACCTCGGCGGAGACGTCCACCACCGGCCTGCCGGCGACCTGCTCACCCAGGGGGAGGGACCAAGACTCAAAAGGTGCGTAGTCCCCTGGCGGTCCAACCGCCTTTATCATCGTCCAACACTCGTCCACGAGGGCGGAATCGAGCTCCACCACCCACATGTCGAAGTCAGGAGAAAAGTTGCCCATGACGTGGGGCACTCCGGGCAGGACCCAGCACAGTTGGCCGGAGCGGACGACATGGGTCTGCGTCCCCACGTAGAGCGTCGCGCTGCCCCGCCGGATGAGCAGACACTCGAGCTGGCCGTGGAAGTGGGGCGGCCGGATATAGCGCCGGTCGAACGGCCACACCGCGCCTTCGCGAAGCGAGTCGTATATTAACTCCTGCAACACCACCTGCATGCCTAGTTCCCTTCGCTGGAGCATAGTCCAAACAAGAAATAGTCGTCTACGTGAGTCGAGCGGAGCCGGAGACAGAGACGAACCGGCAAGAGCGGAAGTTTAGATCGTGCCGGGCGCAAGCTACTCGGGTCGTCAAGTCGAACGATCTCGCTGTCCTTGGCGCCGAATACTGCCGCGCTCAGCGAGATAGGTAGCCCGCGGTTATCCCGGGTATAGGGATAGACCAAGGGAGACCGACGTGTAGGTTTCTGTAGTTGACGTAACGTTCCTATGTCGGACATTTTTTCAGGTGAAGGACAATGGCGCTTAGAATGACTATCCACCCTCAGCGGTTCGGCAATCGGAAGGTGAAATTGTAGTAAATAAGCATATCGACCGGCTGGCCGTCGGCACGCTTGGCGGGCTTGAATCTGTTCTTCCAGGCCGCCTTGACCGCCTCTTCGTCCATGCCATAGCCGGCTTTTTCCAGGACTCGCACCGACTTGACGTTGCCTCTGCGGTCGACCCCGATCTTGAGCCGCACCTTCCCCTCCACGCCCATACGCCGGGCCAGCTCCGGATAGAGGGGCTCGGGCTTGAAGTACGCCTCGGGAAACTCCGCCACCGACTCCTCGTCGACCGGCGCGAACTCAGGCGGAGGCGGGGCGGGCGGAAGTGGCGGCGGCGCTTCCTTGGCCAGCGTTCGATCCTTGGTCATGAGGGTGTTGCCGACCGGAACCGCCACGGCACTTTCACCAGACACCACTGAATCCTGGGTCACGCCGAAAACCGGCTTGATGGGCTCGTCGCTCGGTGGGGCTGGCTTGACCTCTTGGTTGGGCGTGGGCGGCGGGCGAACAGCCGGGGGCGCCTGCCGGCGCACCACGGGCTTGGGCAAGGGATCGGGTGGCGGCGACTCGGGCAGCGTCGGCGGTGACAGAGGTTCAGGTGGCGGCGCAACCAGGTCGACCTCAACCGGCAAGGCGCGCTGACTATGCAGATCCGAGCGCGAAACCCGCGCAAGACCAAGCCCTACGAGCGCGTGCACGGAAATGGCGACCACGGCTCCCCACGAAGTCGCGTGCGCATGCTGGCCAGCCGATGAAGCGCCGTGTGCCACCCGAACTTCCCTCGCGCACAAAGGAAGAACTACCTCGCGGGCGCCGAACCGGGGGCTGGCAATCCCGTGGCCGAAGCCGCGGCGGCGGCGCTATCCACGTTGATGGCGAACTTGCGCACGCCAGCCCGTTTCACGAAGTCGATGATGTGCACCACGCTGCCGTGCGGGACCACCTTGTCGGCGGCGATGATGGCCTGCAAGTCGGGATTCTTGGGCAGCTCGGCCGCGATCTGCTTGACCACCTGAGCCTCGTCGGAACGCTCGCCGTTGAGATAGAGCTGCCCATCTTTTGTAAGGGTCAGGGCCAACGTGGTCCGCGTCTGGTCGGTGCCGGTCACCGCCTTGGGCAAGTCGACCTTGATCGACGGATTCACGATGTAGGTCGTGGTGACCATGAAGATGATGAGAAGAACCAGCGTGATATCCACGAGCGGGGTCACGTTGATTTCGGTGATCATGCGCCCCGAGTCGTCGTCCTCGAACTGGCTTGCCGCGCCCGCCATGACCTAGGCCCCCTTGACCTTACCCGCGTCCTTCATCTGCTCGTCGCGTACGCCGGTCAGGATCAGGTGGGCTATCGCATCCACGCGGCCCATGGTCCGCCGAATGCGGCCCTGAAAGATGTTGAACGCCACCACCGCGGGCAGGGCGACGAGAAGACCGACCGCCGTGGCCACCAGAGCCTCGGCGATGCCGGCCATGACCACGGCCGCGCCGCCACCCTGGTTTTTCGCCAGATCCGCGAAGGCCTTGATGATGCCGAGGACGGTACCGAAGAGCCCGATGAAGGGCGCGTTGTTGCCGAGCGTCCCCAGGATCCCCAGGTGTTTCTCTAGGTCCAAGCGCTCGCGCGAGCGCGCGCTTGCCATGGCCTCGACCGCCGCGGTGGTGCCGCGCGAAAGTTCGGCCAAGCCGACCAAGCCCACGCGCACCTCGGGCGAGCGAGGCTCGCCGAGCAACTCGCGCGCCGCCTTGACATCGCCAGCGACGAGAGCCGCGTGCAGCTTGTCGCTCAAGGAATCGAACGCCACAACCCGGCCCGCCATGGCGATGGCACGTTCGACCATGACGGTCACCGAAAGAACCGACAGAAGCACGAGCAACCACAGGACCCATTCCGATCCGAGAAGAGTAAAGGCAAGGATGTGTTCCGCGATGTGCATGACTTCTCCGCTTGACTCAGGTTGCCGATTCCGCGTCGGAAACTAGCATAGGTTCGTGTTGGCTACCTTTAGGTTCGGCCCGACTACCTGGGTCGACACCCAGGGCCTCTAGCACCACGGTGGCGTAGCTCCCGGCGGGCAGCGAAAACCGCAGGCGCAGCCCCTGCGGGTCGTCGCTGATGGCGGGTTCGTCGAGTGTGACCTTGACCACCACCGGCCGCCGCGTGCCTGGCAAGGAGCGTCCAACTTGGGCGAGTTCCGCTTCGCCGATGCCCACATCCGCCAAAGCGCGATCTTCCAGCGCCCGCGTCGCCGTGCCTGGTTCGGGCGTGCGCACGCGGTTGCCCGGCAAAGGCGCGGTGGGCACAACCTCGCCTGAGTCGACGCGCGCCTGATCCACGACGGGATCCGTACAGGGGAACTGTCCGCCTGACGCCACCTTTTCAAGAATGTCCCCGCTGCGCACAGCCAGCAAGCCGCCCTCCTCCGCGCGCAGTTCCAGCACGCGGTTGAAGACGGCGGACTGCACGGCGGAAAGCAGCAGCTTGCGCCGGCGGCTGTCCGGCTCGCGGCGCGTGCCGCGCAGAATTGCGAGACCAATCTCGACGTTGTCGCCCTTACCGCCGAAGCGCTGGTGTCCGTAGCGGTTGGGTACGCCCCGGACCGCGAAATCGCGCAGGGTGGTCGCGATGCGCGCGGGTTCGCCCGGGGCAAGTTCGCCGAGGACGACTTCGAAGCGGTTGCCGTCGAGGTGACCGACCCGCAGCTTGTTGCGATGGCGGCTGACCTCAAGAACACGCAAGCCGTCGATGGCGACAGTGCGAGCCCGCTCGGGATCCACGCCGGGCAAGCTGAGCCACTGCCGGGTGGTGGCGTGGCGATCCTTCATGCCCGCGTAGCCGATGTCGCGCGCGCCCAGGCCCAGCACGCGGGCCAGACGGTTGACCGCGTCCAGGGTGGTGAGATCCTTCTTCTCGATCCACAGATAGGTGTGGTCTCCCTCTCCCGACGGGAGATACGCGGGCATCTCTTCGACGAAGAAGGTCTCGGGGCTGGAACGAAAACTAGCCACGGCGACCGCTAGCCGCTCACAGGCTTGTCAGCGGGTTTGTCGCTGGGATTGTCGCCGTAGCGACGCTGGATGAAAGCGAGGAAGAGCTCGGCGCGCTTGATTTCGAGACCATTGCCAAGCTGGCTCACCACGCGCAGAAAGACTTGCTTGGCCCGACCGGGATTGCCCATCTCGAGATGGGTTTCTCCCAAGACCAGAAGAAGTTCGCCCTCGCGGCCCGATTCGGGATAGCGGCGCAGAGCCCCCTCGATGCGCAGAATGGCGGCCTTGGGATGACCCCGTTCGAGGTAGAAGCGCGCGACGTAGACTTCGTGTTCGACGAGACGGCCGAGAACCACGCGCCGATATTCGGTGGCCTGCTTGAAATACGGGGAATTGGGGAACTTCTCGCGCACGCTGTCCAGCTCGCGCAAAGCATCGCGCACCGACGATTGGTCCTTTTCGTACGACGGAGGCAGAAGCACCCAATCGTCCGGCATCTCCTTAACGTAGCTCTCGGCGATGCGAAACGCGACGTAGCCGTCCTCGACCTTCTCGTGCGTCGGGTGCAGGCGCGCGAAGCTTTTGTAAGAATCGATGGCTTCGAGGTAGTTGGCGCGCGCGAATTCCGTGTCGGCGAGGGCCAGCTCGGCCAGGCCCGCGTATTTCGAGAAGGGAAACTTCTGTTTCACGTAGGAAAAGTAGTGCGCCGCCTCGACGTAGTTTTCCTTCTTCAGCTCTTCGAGGCCCCGCTCGTAGTTCTGCTTGGCGGTCATCGAATAGGAAAGCCGCTTGCCTTCGTCGCCGGAAGCGCATGAGACAACGACGCTGGCGAACGCCACCAGCGTCACGAAGAGAATCTTGTGAATTGTTCCAATCACGGGGGTAGTATCCTACGTTCGCGATGTCGGCTCGTCCATGGTCTCTCGTATTTGTGATCGCGCCACTCGTGTCCGCTTGCGCCACCAGCGAAACCGGCTCGGGACAGGCGGGCCCGCCCGTGTACGCGCGCGGACCAGCCCCGGTCTTGGTCGGCAAGCGCTGCCAGGGCGAAACTTGCACCTGCCGCGCCGCCCGCGACCGCGAGGAGAATCCGCCGCCGCCGAACGGGCACAAGCGTCTCGAGATTCGCATGTCGGCGGCATACGGAAAGGCCTCCTTGGATTCGCCCACCCTGGGACATTTCGAACAGGCGGGTCTGGATGAGGCGTGTTTTTACGTCGACGTCCCGTCCAGCAAGATCTACGATTTTCGCCTCGATAGTCGGGAAGGCAGCGAAGGCGGCGGCGTGTTCCCCGACGTCTTCATCCGCGAGTACGGCCCGGCCGGGCCCTATTGGTACGACGTCGTGCGGATCGCGTGCGGCATCGGCGACCGCTCGTGCGACCTCGACCTGGCGCGCGCGTGGAGCAGGGACTGGCTGGACAAACGCAAGCGCGGGCGGCTCGACGCTTGTGGCTCCATGGTGGTCACCGGGCTCGGGTGGAAGACCTCGGGCGGACAATCCTCGCAAAATGGAGGAGCACTACGCGATTTTTCCGTCGATTTTTCCCTTGAGGTGAAGAAATTCGCGACGCAATTTCCGCCCAACGCGCCCCAATGCCAAATCTCGCGATAGACGTTTCATGAAGCTGCATCTGATAGGAATCGCCGGAACTGGAATGGGGTCGCTCGCAGGTCTATTGCGCGCCTCCGGTCACGATGTACGCGGCTCGGACGAGCATGTGTATCCGCCCATGTCGACCCAGCTGTCCGAGCTGGGCATTGAAGTCATGACCGGTTTCTCGCCGCAAAACCTGGCGTGGAATCCCGACCGCGTGGTGGTGGGCAACGTGTGCCGCCGCGATCACATTGAGGTATTGGCGGCGCAAGAGCGCGGCATCCCGCTGGTGTCGTTCCCCGCACTTCTCTCCGAGCTATTTCTGGCTGAGCGCAACTCCATCGTGGTCGCGGGAACGCACGGCAAGACCACGACCTCGTCGCTCATGACGTTCGTGCTCACCGAGGCGGGCCGCGATCCGTCGTTCCTCATCGGCGGGGTGCCGATCAACTTCTGGCGCTCGTGGGGGCTTGGCCAAGGGCCGGACTTCGTCGTCGAGGGCGACGAGTACGACACCGCCTTTTTCGACAAGAAGTCCAAGTTTCTGCACTACCGCCCCAAGCTGGCGATTCTGACCTCGGTCGAATTCGACCACGCCGACATTTTTGCCGACGAAGCTGCGGTGAAGAGCGCCTTTCGCGAATTCGTGGCGCTGATTCCACCCGAGGGCAACCTGGTGGTTTGCGCGGCTTCGCCCGGCGCCTTGGAAGTTGCCAAGTCGGCCAACTGCAAAGTCACGACCTATGCCCGACCCGGCGTCGAGGCGCAATGGACCTTCGAGGTCACGGGGCACAAGCTAGGCGGCCGGTCGATCTTGCGCCTCGCCTACGAGGGCAAGGGCATGATCACCCTCGACACGGGCATGGCCGGCATCTTCAACATGGAGAATCTCGCCGGCGTGGTCGCCGCGGCCCACTGCTTGGGCGTCGAAATGCCCCTGATCGGGCGGGCTAGCCGGCATTTTCTCGGAGTCAAGCGCCGGCAAGAGGTCAGCGGCATCGCCTATGGCGTGACCGTCGTCGACGATTTCGCCCACCATCCCACGGCCATTCGCGAAACCCTGGGCGGCCTCAAGGGGCGCCACGGCCCAGGCAAGCTCATCGTGGCTTTCGAGCCCCGTTCCGCCACCAGCCGGCGTTCCGTGTTTCAGAACGATTTCGCGCAAGCCCTCGCGCTCGCCGACGAAGTCGTGCTGGCGCCGCTCTTTGCGCCCGAGAAAGTCCCGGTCGGCGAACGCCTCGACGTAGAGAAACTAGCGGCCGATCTGCGTGGACTGGAGATCCCAGCCCGCGTGATTGCCGGCGCCGCGGCCACGGCGGAACACCTCGCCCGGCGGGCGGGACCTGGGGACACCGTGGTCATCATGAGCTCGGGCGACTACGGCGGCCTGCACGATTTGTTGCTCGGACGTCTGGGCGACCCGGTGCGCTCGGCGCGGCCTTCGGACAAGGCCAAGATTGGGCAGCTCCTCGACCGGGCCGGCATCACACATGCGTCGCTGGACAAGGGCTGGTACGAATTCCTGGTGATTCCTTCGCCTGAAAACACCGATATCGCGGCGTGCGTGGCTGTCGAGCATGTCGAGGACGACGCCTTGCTGCGCATGCTGGCCGTTACGCCGGAGCGGCGGGGCGAGGGCCTGGGATACCTCCTGGTCGAGGCGGCGATGAAGAAGGCGCGCATGGACGGCGCGCTTCAGCTCTATCTCGTCACCGACGGAGCGCAAGGCTTTGTCGGAGATAGGCTGGGCTTCGATATCATCGATCAGAAGAGCATCGCTCCCGCCGTCGCCGCCACGGTGGAATACCAGATGGCCCGGTCCAAGACCGCCACCTGGATGCGCAAAGAGCTGTAGGAAGGTTCAAGGGCAGCTTAGGGTGACGCTTTGCACGTGCAAGCCGTTGCCGCTGGTGACGGTGACGCCGAATCCGGAGATCATGGCTTTGGGAACGAAGGTGAAACTGTAGGGAGTCATGGTTGTCGACGTGATGGAGGCAGTGCCGATGATGTTGCTTTGGCCTTCCATCGAGACGCTCATATGCGGCCACGCACCCGAAACGTAGTCGCCCCTGGCCACCACCGTCACTTTTGTAGGGACTGCCTCGAATGTAATGATGTTGTCAGCGTACAAGAAGTTGCTGGCTCCGGAAAGGAACCATCCATCGGACTCCGCAATGCCGTCGGAGTGGCTCAGTGTCTTGGCGTCGTAGCTGCCCGAGTTGCACAAGGTCTGCGTGACGGTGCTGGTGACGGTTGCGGTATAGGTGCTGGTCCCGGTGGTTGTAGACGTGCCGGTGCTCGTTGCCGTGTTCGTGCTGGTGTTGGTCGCCGTGTTCGTCCGGGTGTTCGTGTTGGTATTCGTCGCCGTGCTCGTGTTGGTGTTCGTCGCCACGTCTGGGCTGGCATCGCCGCTGTCCTGGCCCAGAGCCGTATCACGCCCATCGGCTGGCATGGCTTGATCCGTCGCACCGGAATCGACCTGCCCGACTTCCATGACTTCGGCCGCGCCTGTCTGCTCTGCGTTCGCGTCCCACGACGTGTTCGTAACGGTGCTGGTACTCGTCGTCGTGTTCGTCCGGGTCTTCGTATTCGTTGCCGTGTCAGGGTTCGCGTCGTCGCCGTACTGGCCGTCCTGGCCGTCTTGGCCTTGAGCCACATCACCGCCATCGGTGGGCAACGCTTGATCCATCGCAACAGAATCAACCTGCCCGACCTCCATGGCTTCCCCGCCACCGGCTTGCTCCGCGCTTGCGTCCCCACGGCCGGCATCTTCGTGTCCGCTCCAGGGCGGGGTGAGATCCACGCAGGCTGCCAACCCAACCGACAAGACGATCAAGTGCACGACCCCGGGTCGGTTGGGCGAGAGGTTCTTGCCGATCATCGGATGGGCTTGGTTGGGCCGCACGTTTTCCATGGCTCTATCGGTAGGTCCGCTGGCGAGCTTGAAGGCTTGGTCGGTGGCACCGCAACCGCAGGGAACTCCCTTGCTTGGAAACCACGATAGCTCAGTTCTTCACGATAATGCGCCGGACATGTTTCTTGCCGGCGAGGAGAAGCGTTCCGTCGCTGGCGACCTCGTCGGGTCGTACCACATCCTCGACCGACGACACCTTGCGCTCCCCGAAACGAACCCCACCCTGCTCGACCAGTCGGCGCGCCGCGCTTTTCGAGACGGCGAGACCGGCAGCGGCGAGAAGATCCACGATCCTGATCCCGGCGGATAGTTCCAGCGCGGCGACGGTGTAGGTGGGCACAAGATCGCCACCGGAGCCGCCAAAGGCCGCGCGTGCGGCGTTCTGCGCAGTTTCGGCCGCTTCCCTGCCGTGCACGATGGCGGCGACCTCATAGGCCAGTGCCTGTTTCGCGATTCGCAGTTCGGCGCCTTGGAGGGCCGCAAGTCGACTGATTTCTTCCATGGGCAGGAACGTGAGCAGCTTGAGGAAGCGCTCCACGTCGCGGTCGTCGACGTTGACGAAGTATTGGTAGAAATCGAAGGGGCTGGTCCGTTCCGGGGAAAGCCACACCGCACCTGCCGCGGTCTTGCCCATCTTGGCGCCAGCCGCGGTGGTAATGAGCGGGAATGTCAGGGCATAGGTTTCCGCTTGATCCAAACGGCGAATGAGATCGGTGCCAGCCAAGATGTTGCCCCACTGGTCGTCGCCACCCACTTGCAAGGCGCAGCCATACTTGCGGAACAGGATGAGGAAATCGTAGGCCTGAAGGATCTGGTAGTTGAACTCAATGAACGAAAGGCCCTTTTCCATGCGCTGGCGGTAGGCCTCGGCCGCGAGCATGCGA
>Ga0224559_1000061_pt1:0-45000 | contig 59698 bp, 47 predicted proteins | sample 714S33034metaG_FD_180676 | JGI IMG/M metagenome (GOLD analysis project Ga0224559, IMG submission 180676) | Peat soil microbial communities from Stordalen Mire, Sweden - 717 S3 30-34 | ecosystem: Environmental > Terrestrial > Soil > Wetlands > Peat | place: Sweden: Norrbotten County... | reverse complement strand
GGCCAAACGCCGACACACCTGTCAGTCCCTCAAAGCTGAACAGCAATATCGAGAAGATGAATCCTTGAGTATGACCTGACTAGAGAGATTCCGAAGAATCTCCCATGTCTCCAGAAAGGAGGTGATCCAGCCGCAGGTTCCCCTACGGCTACCTTGTTACGACTTCACCCCAGTCACCAGTCACTCCTTAGGAACCTACCTCCCTTGCGGGTTGGCACGGCCACTTCTGGAGCAACTGACTCCCATGGTGTGACGGGCGGTGTGTACAAGGCCCGGGAACGTATTCACCCCTACCTGCTGATTAGGGATTACTAGCGATTCCAACTTCATGCAGTCGAGTTGCAGACTGCAATCTGAACTGAGGCCGGTTTTTTGCGATTGGCTCCCCCTCGCGGGTTAGCGACGCTTTGTACCGGCCATTGTAGCACGTGTGTAGCCCTGGGCATAAGGGCCATGAGGACTTGACGTCATCCCCACCTTCCTCCGGTTTAACACCGGCAGTCTCGCTAGAGTGCTCAGCCGAACTGTTAGCAACTAACGACAAGGGTTGCGCTCGTTGCGGGACTTAACCCAACATCTCACGACACGAGCTGACGACAGCCATGCAGCACCTGGACATCCAGTTCCCTTGCGGGCACATCCACTTCTCTGCGGACTTCTGGAGGGTTCCAACCCAGGTAAGGTTCTTCGCGTTGCGTCGAATTGAACCACATGCTCCACCGCTTGTGCGGGCCCCCGTCAATTCCTTTGAGTTTTAGCCTTGCGGCCGTACTCCCCAGGCGGGATGCTTAACGCGTTAGCTACGACGCCTCCGGGGTCAATACCAGAAACATCTAGCATCCATCGTTTACGGCGTGGACTACCAGGGTATCTAATCCTGTTTGCTCCCCACGCTTTCGCGCCTCAGCGTCAGTCTCGAACCAGGTCGCCGCCTTCGCCGCCGGTGTTCCTCCCGATATCTACGAATTTCACCTCTACACCGGGAATTCCGCGACCCTCTTTCGTACTCTAGCCATTCAGTCTCGGATGCACTTCCTCAGTTAAGCCGAGGGCTTTCACATCCGACTTAAGCGACCGCCTACGCGCGCTTTACGCCCAATAATTCCGAGCAACGTTTGCACCCCATGTATTACCGCGGCTGCTGGCACATGGTTAGCCGGTGCTTGCTAAGGAGGTACCGTCAGGGCACGCATTTATTAGATACGCGCTTGTTCGTCCCTCCCCACAGAGCTTTACGACCCGAAGGCCTTCATCACTCACGCGGCGTGGCTGGGTCAGGCTTCCGCCCATTGCCCAATATTCCCCACTGCTGCCTCCCGTAGGAGTCTGGGCCGTGTCGCAGTCCCAGTGTGGCTGATCATCCTCTCAGACCAGCTACCCGTCTTAGCCTTGGTGAGCCATTACCTCGCCAACTAGCTGATGGGCCGCGGATTCATCTTCCGGTGACAGCTTCCAAGGATTGGCCATCTTTCTCGACAAGGGCCGTAGCCCTCGCCGACGTACGCGGTATTAGCAGTCCTTTCGAACTGTTGTCCCCCGCCGGAAGGTAGATTATCCACGTGTTACGCACCCGTCCGCCACTGTACTAGAGGGATTGCTCCCCCATTCTCGTTCGACTTGCATGTGTTAAGCCCGCCGCTAACGTTCGCTCTGAGCCAGGATCAAACTCTCCAGTTAAACTTTCAAACACAGGACCGAGGCCCTATGCCCATTTCGATTTGATCCTTCCAGGGGTGTTTCCCCTGGGCATTACTAACAACTCAAGGATTCAGGGGCCGAGTCCGGTCGCCTTCCGAGGAAGGTTTCCGTTCTCGGCATCTTCTTCTCAATTTGCTATTCAGCTTTCAAAGACCGACGATCCCACCACCCTCTCGGTCGCTTTCGCAACCTTTCCGGCGGCGGGGAGTGGGATATTAGGCATCCTGCCCAATTTGTCAACAGACAAAATCACAGCGGATGCACTTTTCTGTGCTGCCGGCTACGAAGCTTTCGAGAGCAGGTCCGCAGCTTCCTTGGCGTGATAGGTCACGATCAAGTCAGCGCCCGCTCTACGCACAGAGATCAGAGTTTCCACCACGGCACGGTCGTAGTCAAGAAATCCTTTTTCCGCCGCAGCTCGGAGCATCAGGTACTCGCCTGAAACATTGTAGGCGGCCACGGGAAGGTCGAACTCGCGCCGGATTTCCGCGACCACGTCGAGGTAGGGCAAGGCGGGTTTCACCATGACCATGTCCGCGCCTTCTTCGACGTCCAGCTCGACCTCCCGAACCGCCTCGCGCAGATTGGCTGGATCCATCTGGTAGCTGCGCCGATCCCCGAAGACCGGCGCGGATTCGGCCGCCACGCGGAAAGGGCCGTAGTAAGCCGAGGCGTATTTCACGGCATAGGACAGCAGGATGGTGTTTTCGTGTTCGGCCTCGTCAAGGGCATCGCGCAGAAACCCGATGGTTCCGTCCATCATCCCCGACGGCGCAACGATATCGGCGCCGGCGTTGGCCTGCGCGACGGCCGCGCGGCCCAGGTTTTCCAGGGTGGAATCGTTGTCGACGTCGCCGCTTTTCTTGTCGAGAAGCACGCCGCAGTGGCCGTGCGTGGTGTACTCGCACAAGCAACAATCCGCAGCCACGATGAGATCGGGCGTGGCCTTTTTGAGCGCGCGAATCGCGCGTTGGACGATGCCTTCGGGATGCCAGGCCTCGCTGCCCACGTTGTCTTTCTTCTCGGGCAGGCCAAAGAGCATCACCGACGGAATCCCCAGCTTGGCGATGCTCTCGGCCTCGCGCTCCAGTTGGTCTAGGGAGAGATGAAACTGCCCAGGCAGCGACGCGATCTCCTTGCGCACGCCGGTGCCGGGGCAAATGAAGAGCGGGTACATCAGGTTGTCCACGCTCAGGGCGGTTTCGCGCACCATGCGGCGCAGGGCTTCAGTGCGCCGCCATCGGCGAGGGCGGGTCTCAGGAAAGGACATGTGGATCTCCTAGCGCTTGTCGTGCTTCTGCGATAGCTAAAATCAGTGCTTCCAGGTCCGGTTTCCGGGCCACGACGGGGCGCAGGCCATGCGCCAAGGCCTCCTGCTCGGTCGTGGGTCCGATGACAGCGAGGATTTTTCCGTCGAGTGAGGCGGGGCCGAGCTTGGCCAAAAAGGCCCGCAAGGCCGAAGGACTGGCAAAGGTAGCCACATCGAAGGCAGGCAGGGCAGGCAGGATGGGCCGCGCCGCCGTGGCGTAGGCGGCTACTACTTCCACCGCGCAGCCTTGGCCGCGCAGCTTCTCGGCGAGATGTGTGCGGCCGCCGCTGGCCAACGGAAAAAGCACGCGGGTTCCTGAAGGCAGCCCGGCCATGGCCCGCGCCAGCCCTTCCTGCCGGTTGTCCTCTGGCACCAGCGCCACCCGGCCGCCGCGCTCGACAACGGCTTGCGCGGTCTTGGGTCCGACCGCGGCGATGCGCGTTCGCATCGGGTCCGGGAAGCGAGCGTCGGGCAGGCGGCTCGACACGAACGAAACCGCGGTCTGGCTTGTGAAGATGAGCCATTCGTACTCGGACAGTTTTGCCAGAGCCTCATCGAGCGGCTGCCACGACTCCGGCGGCACGATGGCCACCGTCGGGTAAAGCAAGGGACTGGCGCCGGCGGCCGCAAGCCCGGCAAACCAGTCGTCGGCCCCGTCGCTTTCTGGGCGGGTGAGCAAGACGCGCAAGCCGGCAAGGGGAGGACTGGCCATGGGCGGCGAATGATAGCAAGTGGCTGATTCGACTTGGCAGGCTACTCGACCAGCTCGGCATTCCAGTACGAGGCGTTGGGTAGATCGAGGAACGGCAGCCAATCTCGGTAGCGAAGACGGTCGGCGCCGACCCTGAAGGTGGGCGTCCAGCGCGGTCGGGTTGGAAACTTGAGCAGCTTTAGTCCGGCTTGCTCGACCGTGCGCGCGCCCTTGGCGATGTTGCAGTCCACGCAGCAGCATACGACGTTGTCCCATGTCGTGCGTCCGCCGCGCGACCGCGGCACGACGTGGTCCAAATTCAGCTCGGCACGCGGCAGCTGGCGACCGCAGTACTGGCAGGTGTTGTTGTCGCGGGTGTAGATGTTGTGGCGCGAGAAGCGCACCTTGGCGCGGGGAATGCGGTCGTAGACCTGCAGCAGGATCACTCGAGGGACGCGGATGACGCGATTTACCGTGTGAATCACGTCATCGCCCATCTCGGTGGACAGTTGCGCCCAGCTATCGAAATCGAAGGTTCGAAACTGCCTATCCACGGCCTGCGCGGCACCACAATAGAGCAACGCGAAAGCCCGCTTCACGTTGGTGACGTGGATGGGCTGGAAATGCCGGTTGAGTACCAGAACCGCCGAGTTGATCATTGCGGTGACCCCTTGAGCCATCGCACTTGGAGATACCTCGCCCCGACCTGCGAGTGAAGTTCTTTGCAAACGCGAAGCCGCCGAAGCGGCCGACATGCTTTGGCCGCGCCCATAATGTGGCGCCAATGCTATCAGACGAAGGGATGAGCAGCAAAGGCGGTACAATGACGGCGCCGTGAACACCCAAACCCTTTCGGCCCTGGTCGCCGCCATCGTTGGACTCGCCGTGGGTGGGGCCGTGCTCTTGCGCGACTCGCGACGCAGCGTCCACGTCCTCTTCGCGACCTTCGCCTTCAATATCGCCCTGCAAAGATTCCTGCTCTTCCTTGGCTACTCGCAGGACGCGAATTCGCTGGTGCGCTGGGCCTCCATGCTCGCGGCGGTGTCCTTGCCCGCGACCGCGCAGCGCTTTTTTCGCGCCTTCCTGGGTGACGAGGCTGGTCCGCCCCCGCTCTCCAAAATCACCCTCCTCGGCGCGATTCTTCTGTACCTGGTGCTGCTGTCCAGCTTGTTTCTCGCGACGCCCGTACACACCACCAAGTGGTTCTACGTCGGGCTTTCAACCTACGTCTTCCTCGGACTGTATCTCTCCGTCTACTACCTCTACCGCCGCTATCGCCGCACGCCATCGCGCGTGGAGAAGACGCGTCTGCTCTACCTGCTCGTCGGCGGACTGGCCACCGTGACCGCCGTCATCTCCGACATGCTGCCTTGGTCGCCGTCGCTCGGAAACATCTTCATCACTATCTACCTCTATTTCCTTTCGCAAACCCTGGTTCGCTACCGCTTGCTCGACCTCAATGAGCTGCTCGGGCGCATGGTGGTTCTGGCGGCTCTGGCCTGCATCGCCACCGTGATTTTCGGCTTGCTCCTCATCAAGCTGGTCGACCTCAACGAAATCGGCCTTCTCTTCTTGAACGCGCTCATCGCCTCCACCGCCATCATCATCGTGTTCGAGCCTCTGCGCTCGATGCTCGAACGCGTGGTGAATCGCTGGATGTTCCAGGAAAAGTACGAACTCTTTCGCCGCATCGAAAGCCTGCGCGCCGACCTGATGAACGTCATCGACGTGCGCGACTTGGTGCCGCGCGTACTCTCCGCGCTCGAGGACTCGCGGCGTGTAACCCACGCCTCGATGTACATCGTGGATCCCGACGGCTCGGCCTACGACCTCATCGGGCACGTGGGACCGCGACCCGAGGGCCGCCTCGACGCCGTGGCTTACCGCGGGTTCATCGAACGTCTGCGCCGTGCCGGCGTGATTTCCGTAGAAGGCCTGGAGCGCGAGCTGGTCGCCCTGCGCAACCGGCAAGGCGAGGAGCGCGAGGCCGTCATTCTGGTCCTGCGCGCGCTCGAACTGGTGAATGGCTCGGTGGTGCTGGCCATTCTCGGCGAGGAGCAGCTCCTCGGCATGCTGGTTTTGCGCGACGAGCGTCTGCGCGAAGCCTATTCGTCCGAGGAAATCGAGCTCTTCCGCGGCGTCGCTGCCTCGATCGGCGTCACCTTGCAGAACTCGCAGATCTACGAACGCATGAAGGAGCGCGATCGTCTGGCGGCGCTCGGCCAGATGGCCGCGGGCCTGGCCCATGAAATCCGCAACCCCTTGGGTTCCATCAAGGGCGCCGCCCAATTCCTGCAGCCCGTCGAGGGTCAGACGCCCGACAAGAGCACGCGTGAATTCCTCGACATTATCGTCGAGGAGGTCGACCGCCTCAACAAGATCGTGTCGCAATTCCTCGACTACGCGCGCCCCTACCGCGGGGATCAAAGTCCCCTCGACGTGACCGACGTGGTTCGCAAGACCTTGAGCCTGCTGGAAAAGGAGCGCGGTGGATCGCATGCCGAGATCGTGACGGCCCTGCAAGACGGGCTGCCGATGGTCCGCGCGGACGCGCAACAGCTGCGGCAGGTTTTTCTCAACCTGACGCTCAACGCCTTCGATGCCATGCCGCAAGGCGGACGCTTGCAAGTTTCCACCAGCCTGCGCCGCTCGACCCGACGAGGCGCCGCCGCCGCGTTTCTGGAAGTCCGCTTTCGCGACGACGGGGTCGGCATTCCGGCCGGGGATCTGCGCAACCTCTTCATTCCCTTCTTCACCACCAAGGAAAAAGGCACCGGCCTCGGTCTGCCCATCAGCCAGCGCATCATCGAGAATCACGGCGGCACCATCGAAGTCCGCTCGCAACCGGGTTCTGGATCGACCTTCACGGTGCTCTTGCCGGTCGAAGCCGATGCATACGCATCCTACGCCGAGGGCAGAAAGTCCGTGCCTCCCGGCACGCGCAGACCGGCTGCTGGTGATGGGAACCCTGAGAGGGTTCCCAATCCCGAGGCCCCTCCACTCACCCAACCCACCACTCGCTAGCGCTCGGCCTCGCGCGATGGTTCGCAGCCGGCATAGCCGGCTCGCTCCCCACGCGATTTCCCGCCGCGGCGACGGCGCATTCCAAATGAAAGCGCGACTAGCTTACGTGGTTCCCATCACGAGGTTGTCGCGCGTGATGATGGCGTCGTAGCCGCGGTAGCCGAGAACCGCGTCGATCTCGTCGCTTTGCCGGCCAGCCAGCTTGCGGCAGGCGTCGGCGTCGTAGTTGACCATGCCACGCCCGCGCACGCGACCGCTGCCGTCGTGGATTTCCACCACGTCGCCCTTGTCGAAGCTGCCCTCGACGGCGACGATGCCAACCGGAAGAAGCGAAGCCTTGCCCTTTTCCAAGGCGCGCAAGGCCCCTTCGTTGAGCACCAAGGCGCCAAATCGTCGGCTGGCAACGGCGATGAAGCGCAGGCGCGCACGACGCCTATCCGTGGTTGGAATCAAGGTTCCCACGTCGTCGCCAGCCAGAATCTTGGCCAATACAAAAGGTTCGCCGCCATTGGCGATCACCACCGACGTGCCCTCGCCGGTGGCCAAACGTGCGGCTTCCAGTTTGCTCGCCATGCCGCCGGTGCCGCCGCTGGAAACGCCGCTCGTGCTGTCCATGGCCTGGCTATCCACGCCAGCCAGCATAGGGACGCGCGTGGCCCGTGCATCAAGCTTGGGATTGGCCGTGAACAGCCCATCCACGTTGGTGAGCAGCACGAGCAAGTCGGCGTCGAGGGCAACCGCCACCCGCGCCGCCAATCCGTCGTTGTCGCCGAACACGCGCTTGGGCGGCTCGGCGCCCGAGCGGCGCTGGTATTCCACCAGCTCCCGGATGCTGACGCTGTCGTTTTCGTTAAGCACCGGCACGGCACCGAGTTCGAGCAAGCGCATGAGCGTGGTACGCACGCACAGCGCGCGGTCGCGGTCGCCGAGATCTTCCTGGGTCAGCAGAACCTGCGCCGCGATCACCCCCTGCTTGGAAAATGCTTCGGAATAGGCAGCCATGAGGTGGCCCTGGCCCACCGCCGCGCAAGCCTGACGCAAACCGAGAGAACGTGGTCGTTGGCGCAATCCAAGCAGGCGCATACCCATGCCGACCGCGCCCGAGGTCACGAGAATCACGTCGCGGCCGGCCTTGCGCTCGGCCGCCAGCCCCTCGACCAGGTTGGTCACGCGCCCCACCGCGAGTTCGGATTCCTCGGTGGTGACAACATGCGTGCCGACCTTGACCACCAAGCGGTGGCTTTCGCGGAGGGCTTTACGGGCTACGATTTCTTGGCTCATGGAGGCTGCGACTTTACCTTGGACGCGCTTCGTGTGGTAATGGGCCCGTGACTCTCCTCGAAGCAAAGAAGACATTGGGTGTTATCGGCTGCGGCACCATGGGCGAAGCCATCGTGCGCGGCATTCTTCGTTCTGGCAACCTGGCCCCGGCGCAGATCTTCGCCAGCGACGCGCGGCCCGAAGTAGCGGCCGAACTGGCCACCAAGCATGGGATTCGCGCCGGCACCGACAATCTTGCAGTCGCCATGGCCTGCGACGTCGCCTTGGTGTGCGTGAAGCCGTACCAAATCGGCGTCGCCCTCGACAACGATGCCATGCGCGTGGCCTTGGCGAGTAAGCCCGTCATCAGCATCGCCGCCGGGGTGCGCCTGGAAAAGCTGTGCGGATTCTTGCCCAAGAGCGCCGTGATCCGCGCCATGCCCAACGTGTCCGCGCTGATCGGCGAGGGCATGGCCGGACTGGCGCGTGGCAAGGGCACCAGCGACGATCATATGGCCCTGGCCCTGGCGATCTTCGGCTCCGTCGGCAAAGCCCTGGAGGTGGACGAAAGCCACATGGACATCGTGACCGCGGTGGCGGGAAGCGGCCCGGCCTTTGTCTTCGTCATGATCGATGCCCTGGCCGACGGCGCGGTTCGCATGGGTCTACGTCGCGACGCCGCGGTGGCCATGGCGGCGCAGATGGTGCAAGGCGCAGCTCGCATGGTTTTGCAAACCGGTACCCATCCGGCGGTGCTCAAGGATCAAGTCACCACGCCGGGCGGCTGCACCATTGCCGGCTTGGGCGTGATGGAAGATGGCAAGATCCGCTCCGTCCTTGCCCGCACCATCGAGGAAACCGCGCGCGTGGCCGGAAAGCTGGGGTAGGGATCCGATGGAACGGTTGGCTGGCGTGATTCGCCCGTTTGCCGTTCCTGGCTTCGCCACCTCGATCGCCGCGCTGGCCGTGGTTTGCCTGATCGCGAGCGCCTGCGACTCTCGCGGGTCCACGCCCACCGCGCACGTCGCCTCCGTTCGCGAGATTGGCATCGTTCCCGATCCACCTGGGTCGAGCAATCGCGACGGCGGTTTCAGCGCCGCCTTCGCCGGCCATTCCGTTTGGGTTTTCGGCGACACGTTTTTCGCCCAGCCCGCGGCCGACGGCTACCAGTGGCGCGCTTCGACCTGGTCGTGGACCGACGACAGCGATGCCTCGAACGGGCTCGACAGCTGGCAGCACGGGCTGGGCGGCGACGGCAAACCGCTGCAGCTCATTCCGCACACCCCCGATGAGCAGGCCTTCGACGACGCCCACAACGGCACGCCCTGTCCCGCCGGCACCGACTGCGGCGCGCGCCACACGGCTTGGGCGGGTCCGGTGGTTGTCGATCCAAATCGGGGCGCGCTCGTATTCTATTCGAAAGAGCACACCGAGCCGAGCGGTGCCTTTGCCTTTACCGGCGCGGGTGCATCAATCGCGGTGTGGCCTTCAGCCGACGCGTCGGCGGTCCGCACCGTCGTGGCCAATGCTCCCGACGCTACCGACCCCACCCGGCTCTTCACCGTCGACGAACCACCCTGGGGCGCCGCCGCGCTCGTCGAGAGCGACACGCTCTATGCCTACGCCTGCCCGGGCGGCAATCTCAGCGCGCCTTGCCGCGTGGCCCGCGTGGCCCTGGCTTCCGCGCTCGACCGCGCGGCCTGGCTTTTCTGGAACGGCAGCGATTGGGTGTCCGATTGGCGCGCGGCCGTGCCGGTTTTCGAGGGTGCTCCGCAAATGAGCGTGCACTACAGCGAGTACCTACAAAAATGGGTCGCGTTCTATGCCGTGCCCCTGACCTCGACCTTGGCCCTGCGCCTCGCGCCCGCGCCCGAGGGACCGTGGTCGAGCGAAGAGCGATTCGGCGAAGGCGCCACGCCCGGCGATGGCACCTGGGACTACGCTCTTCTTGCGCATCACGAACTCGCCCGCCAAGGCGGCCAAGTCGAATACATCAGCTACTTCCAGCCCGGCAGCTTCTTGGATGGCAAGATCCATTTGATGGAGCTCGCGTATCGCTAGCGGTGCGAGTCATCGCCGACGCGCCCGCCCGAATCTTTCGCGATTCTCGGCCATCCAACCTATCGATGACCATTCGATCTATTCAACAAATCGTTCGGCCTGAAGCGGTGGTCGAAGGCGCCGGGGTGCATTTGATTCGCAGCATCGGGACGCGGCAGCTCACCAACCTGGACCCGTTCCTGTTGCTCGACCATTTCGAATCCTCGACGCCAGGCGACTATCGCGCGGGGTTTCCCTTTCACCCCCATCGCGGCATCGAAACCGTGACCATTCTGCGCACCGGCGAGGTGCGCCACGGCGATTCGCTCGGACACAGCGGTTCCATCCATGCCGGCGACATCCAGTGGATGACCTCCGGCAGCGGCATCCTGCACGAAGAAATGCCGGTGGTGCGGCCCGAGGGAATCGCGGGCTTGCAGCTGTGGCTGAACCTGCCTGCGCGCGAGAAGATGACCCGGCCAAAATACCGCGACCTGCGCGCGGACAAGCTCGAGGAGCGAGTGACCGACGACGGCGCCAAGCTGCGCGTGATCGCCGGCGAGGCGGAAGGCGGGCGGAGCAAGGGACCGGTTTCCGGCCTTTCCGTGGCGCCCAAGTTCATCGACGTGGTCCTGCCCGCGGGCGCGGCGTTTCGAGAGGAAGTCACCGCCGGGCATGCCGCATTCGCGTACCTCGATCATGGTCGCGTGAGCTTCGGGGAGCGCGACCGACTGCAAACCGTCGACGGGCCAGCGCTGGTGATCTTCGGCGACGGCGATTTCGTTCGCGCGACTGGCGGAAGTCGCGGCGGAAGCTTTCTTTTGGCCGCGGCCCGACCGCTCAACGAGCCGATCGCGCGCTACGGCCCCTTCGTGATGAACACGGCCCAGGAAATCGAGCAGACCCTATCCGACCTGCGAACGGGCAGCTTCATCCGCGAAGAAGCCGCTGACGCCTAGGAAACTATCGTTTTCTGTTTTTTCGCCGAAGGGTGTCTCTTTACTTCGGAAGGAGACACCCATGACACGATCCATCGCCCAAACTGCTTGTCTTTTCACCTTGGCCTCCCTCCTGACCGCGTGTCAGGCCAAGAACGACCCTGGTTCCGAGTTCGCCACAGGCGTACCCCGGCAAAGCACGGTGGCCCTGGCCGTCCCGGGTTCTACCGCCCAGGCTCTGACCGTCGAAAGCCAAGGCTATGCCCTGCAAGGGCAAACCGCCGAGTGGTACACAACCACGCGCTCGGTTGCAGACACGGTCAACGCAGGAGCGCTGGCCGTTGGCACCCTGGTCAAGCTGGTGACCGACTATCCCGCGACCAGCGTTACCGCCAATTCCGCGACTTGGGGACCCTGGCAGGGACCGCTCGATCCGGTGGAATGGCGAGTGACGGTCACGCGGGTCGCCGCGCACCAGTACCAGTACCGGTTCGACGGCCGCGACAAGCATGCTCCGACCGCGGCGTTCGTGACCATCTTGTCCGGTACGCACAATCCCGGCCTCGATGCCCAGGGCAAGGAAATGGAAGGCTTCGGCAGCGGCGCTTTCATCCTTGACTGGAACGCGCGCGCGACCTTGCCCCAGCCTGACGGCAATGTCGGCACGGCCAGCTACACCTACAGCCACGTCGCGCCCGACCAAGTCACGAACATAGCGGCGCAGTTCCGCCAGGTGAAGGACGACAAGCAACCCGGCAAGCTGGTGGATGTAGACTACAAATTCATGCAAAACCCTGGCGCAGACGGCAGCATGGACTTCCTCTACAACGTCCCCGCGAACGCAACCTCCGCGGGCGGCCTAGGCAAGGTCAAGAGCCGTTGGCTGTGGAGCGGCGCCGGCCGCTCGGACGTGAGCGCCACAGCTACTGACAGCACTCTGACCTATACCGTGAGCGAGTGCTGGGACGAGAACTACGCCAGCGTGTACAAGTCGGTTCCGCTATCGACCAGCGCGACCGACAACTACGGCAGCGAATCGAGCTGCGCCTTCGCGCCCGCGAAGTATTCAGACCTCTGACCATGACCGGCCGCCAGACTCCCACGTTTCAGGTCATCCCAGGTGAAAAGGGCCTGGCGGCCGCGGATGCGCACGCCCAGCTGCGCGAACTTTACGAAAAATACGGCGCCAGCGTGTTCGGCCGCTGCGCCTTCGTGCTCAAGGATCGCGGCAAGGCGGAAGATGCCATGCAGGACGTGTTCGCCAAGGCGCTCACGCACTATGGAAGTTTTCGCGCGGAATCCTCGCCGCTCACCTGGCTCATCAAAATCGCGACCCACCACTGTTTGAACATCCTGCGCGCCGAACGCGCGGGCTGGCACAAGCGCTTCGAACGCGAAACCAAAGCGCGCCAAAACACCGACCCTGGGCCGCAGGTGTTTGAAATGCGCGAACTCGTGGCCCGCATGCTTTCCCTCGTCGACCAGGAAACCCAGGCCATCGCCATCCACTACCACGTCGACGAGATGACCCTAGAGGAGGTGGCCGCCCTCCTCGGCCGATCGGTTCCGACGGTGCGCAAGCGGTTGCAGGAATTCGCCACGGTCTGCGGCAAGGAGCTTTCGGCATGACCCTCGTCGAAACGAACGTCGAGTCCCCGCGCGACCACGTGCCCGAGCTTGCCTTGCGTCGCTACCGCGCCGGCGAGTTTTCCGCCGAGGCGTGCGCAAAGACCGATCGCCACCTGGCCACCTGCGCGCCCTGCCGAAGCAAGCTGCGCGTGCTCGTGGAGGAACAACGCGCCTTCGAGCGGGACATTTCTTTCGAACGCTTCGCTGGCGGGGTCGATCGCGCACGGCGGGTTCCGCGCCAGCGTCCGCGCCGCGCGTGGGCCTTTGGATTCGCCAGCGCCTTGGCCGTGGCGGCCGTCGCGATCTTCTGGGTGCGCGTTTCGCCCACTCCGCACAACCGCATCAAGGGCGCCAGCGTCGAAGCCACCCTGCGCATCGCCGCGGCCGATCCTTCGTCCCAACGAAGCGTGCCGCCGGGCTCGCACGAGATCCTGGAACCCGGCGATCGCGTTCGCCTTGGCTACCGCACGGTGGATCCGCGCTTTTTGGCGGCGGTTTCCATCGACGATCACGGCGAGGTTACGCTACTTTATCCCGAGTCGGGTGCGGCCCTCGCGGTCGAGCCGGCGCGCGAAACCGTCTTCCTGCCCGACAGTCTCGAATTCACCGGCGCGGGGCAAGAGCGGGTTTTTCTCTTCCTGGCGCGCTCCCCGTTCGAACTTTCGGCCGCGGTGTCGGCCGTGAAAACCGCCTACACGCAAGCCAGCGGCGAGCTCGCCAATTTGCCCAATCCCGCCTTCGCTGGCGGCCAAGACGTCTTTGCCTGGATCTTCAGGAAGCCATGACAAAACCGCGACCCAAGGCGCGCGCCGGACCGCTCGGTGCGCTTGTCGCCTCGCTTGTCGTCGCGCTGCTGGCGTGCGCGCCGGCGTGGGCCGCGGTCCAGCACCGTTTCGCGCTGGTCGTGGGCAACGATCAGGGCGGCGCGGACACGCGTCCCCTGCGCTACGCCACGGAAGACGCGCGCAAAATGCATGCCGTGCTAACTGAATTGGGCGGCGTGGCGTCGTCCGACGTTGCCTTGATTCTCAACCAACCGGCCGGCGAGCTATGGCGCGCGGTGAATTCCGTCGAGGCGCGCATCGCCGAGGCCAGACAGCGCGGCGAACGCGTCATCTTCGTCTTCTACTTCTCGGGCCACGCCAAGGACGGCGATTTGCGCCTGGGGGACACGCGCGTGCGCCTGGAGGACATCAAGGCGCGGCTGGCGAACGGCCCCGCGGACATCCGCATCGGCATCATCGATTCCTGCCATTCCGGCGCCGTCAACCGCACCAAGGGCGCGCGCCGCGCGCCGGCCTTCGCCATTGAGTCCGCCGGCTCCGAGGAGACACGAGGCCTCGTCCTGCTCACCTCGGCCAGCGCCGACGAAGACGCGCAGGAATCTGACGAAATCGGGGGCAGCTACTTTTCCCACTATCTGGTGAGCGGGTTGCGCGGTGACGCCGACCGTTCGCGCGATCGGCGCGTGACGCTGTCCGAAGCCTACGCCTATGCCTATGCGCGCACGGTGGCGGACACCGCCGAGAGCGCGGCTGGCGCCCAACACCCGACCTTCAGCTACGATCTCAAGGGCAATGCCGACCTCGTGCTCACCGACATCGCCAGCCGACGCGAAGGCATTTACGTGCCCGGCAACGCCCCAGCCGGGGTCTACTATTTCGTCGACGGCAACGGTTTCATCGCGGCCGAGGTGCAGAAGCCGCTCGACGGCGATCGGCAAATCGCGCTGCCCGCGGGCCGCTACCACGTGCGTCGCCGCCTCGCGGATCGTCTGCGCATCGGGGAGATTCAAATCGTGTCCGGCCAGCTCGCCACGCTCGACGAAACTCGCCTGCACGATGCTCCCTTTGCCGACGATCCAGTCAAGGGCGCGGCCCGCGAACCCAGCGCGACCATCAGCGTCGGCCTGGGTGGCATGGTGCAATCCTTCTTCGACGGACCCACGCGCGACAGCCTGTTTCCACCCACGGACATGCTGGCGCTTGATCTCGAGGTTCGCGACTTCTTCCGGCGCGGCTGGATTTGGGGCATCGATGTGGCGAGCGGCGGCACGCATGCCCAGACCGATCAATACGGCACCGTGCTGCCGTTTCAATTCACAGAACTCACGGCGGGCACGACGCTGGCCGCGGAATGGCGTCTGGAGCACAACACACTCGCGCCTTTCGCTGGCGTGCGATTGGCGGTCCTGGTCATGGGCCGAAAGTTCGACGACCCAACCATCCCCAGTCAATTCTTCGCCACCTTCAGCCCAGGCCTCGTCGCGGGCCTGCGCTATCGCTTCGCCAAGAGCTTTACCTTGCTTGGCCGTGGCCGTGTCCATTACTTGCTCTACAACGTCGACGAAAACCGCTCCCTGGGATACTGGGAGCTCAGCGCGGGGGTTGCCTATGACTTCTAGACGGCGCACAGACCAAAGTTTCGCATTCGTGCTGGCCCTACTGGCCAGCGCGTGCGGGAACTACTCCAACGAAGATCTCGATTTCCAGCTAGCCGTGCCCGAGCAAGCCGATATCGAGGCCAAGCTGCAGGTCTCGGTCAACCGTCCCGACTCGGCCGAGTACTACAAGAACACGCGCTCCGCGGTGACGACGTTCAACGCCATGGTCGTGGATCTGACCCAATTGGTCGATCACGTGCGCGGCTATGCGCCAACTTCGCGCAGTGGCAATCAGCGGACATGGGGACCATTTCCGAGCGGTCAGTACCCCAATTGGCAAGTTCGTGTCGTCATGACCAAGTCGACTGTTTCGGCGGACCTTCTGCACATGGACTATGAAGTCGACCTTCGCCAAGTCGGACAAGGCGACGCAGCCTGGGTTTCCTTCCTCGCCGGCAACTACACCTCGCAGGGCAGCGCGCGCACGGGCCAGGGCGCCATCCACTTGCTCGCCCAAGCGGTTCGCGCCGATGGCTATCCCGTCGACGACGATCCGGGGCTGGCCACTCTCGATCACCTCGACGTCACCTACGACACCACTAACTATCCCAGGATCGTCGTCATGGAGATCACGAATCTCCCTAGCGCGGCCACGCAGAGCGGGCGCTACCAGTATTCCGAGGCCCAGGATGGCTCGGGCAGCATGCAATTCGACTGGCAGGGTTTGACCGACACCGGTGTCCAAGCCGCGGCGACCATGAAATCGCGTTGGCAGGGCACCGGGCCTGGCCGCGCCGATCTCATCCTCGAGTCCACCGCCATCCCCATCACCCTTGGCACCGACTGCTGGGGCGCGGACACCACGCCGACCTATACCTTCCGCTTGCAAGGCAACGCCGCGACTGGCGATCCGCAGACGTGCGTTTTCTAGCCGGCGGGACTCAGGAGAATATGCGGCCCTGATCCTTGCGCAGCTGCTCCATTGCTTCTGGCGGAAAATGGAAGCTCGGGCGAAAGAGGCGATTCATCAAAGCCAGAAGCTGGCGGAACCGATACGCATCGTGATGAGCTTCGCCCCGATGCTCCGAGGCCTGCCAGCTTTGGCGGTCCGAGATGCGCAGTTCGACGCCGAGCGTATGTTGCTGGATCTTGATGCGGCGGGAGTTTCGCGCGGCGAAGGCCGCCGTGCCGGGCACCAGGATCTGGTTGGTCGCGGCGTCGCGCTGAACCGGAAGGGAATAATTGATCTTGCACTGGAACTTGTGATGTCCACCGGCCGTGTCCGTGTTCTGTCGCGCATTGACGTTGAGGGCCTTGAAGAACTCCATCGCTTCGGCCCGTAGCTGTCGCGCGGGGATGCGTGTCACTTTGCCCTCGCTGCGGGCGAGAGCGAAGGTGAGGCGGCGCACGGCCTCGATCATGTCGTCCGGGCTATCGAAGAGAGTTTGCGTGATGGAATGCGAGACGGTGTTTTCCTGCAGAATCACGCCCCGTTTTTGCAAGGCATGAAACAGGGTCAAGGTGTCTTCCCGGCTCCTGAGCAAGAACGTGATGGCGAGAACGTCGCGAATGTCGTGGGCCTCGCCTTCGACGCTCTTGCCGAGTTTGGTGAACATGCTCTCCGGGCTCTTGAGGCGCGCGAGCACGTCCAGAATATCGACTTCGACTCCATCGCCGCTGTTGAAAACCAGGCAGGACTTGGCTCGGTCGAAGGTCATCGACTCCTTCAGCTTGTGGAAGAACGCCGACAGCTTGACGAAAGCGCGGCGGGCCGGTTCGTCGTCGGGAAGGGGAAGGATGTCTGGGTTTGCCCAGTTGAAGCTGAAAAGGTCGTCCAAACCGCGCCCTTGGCTTTGTAGGAAGATGCCGAGCTGGGCGTAGTCGTGGATGTCCTGGCTGTCCTCCTCGATGGACTTGATGATGTGTCCCATCTTGAGCAGGGCGCAGGCGATGCGCTGCCACGACTCCGGGACGACAAGGTTCCCGCCGCGGTAGCCGCGAAAGAGGTTGGGGTACTTGCGCGAGGAAGCGATCAAGAAAAGATGGCGCGCATCGCGATCGACAAGACGGCGGAAATCCTGCTCGACGAGGGTGGCCTCAAGCTCGCCGATACACGCGAGGCACGAGCGGTAGTGCGGCCGGTTGCTCGATTTGAGAGCGCCGAGGTCGAGCAGCTGCTTTTTCACGAAGGGCAGCAGCCAATCGAGGAAATACCGGCGCGCCTGGCGAACGTAGGCCCGAGCGCGGGCTTTCTCGCGGGAGCCGAGCGACCCTTTGCCCTGGGTGTCGAAACCGCGATTGCCAAGCATGTGGGTTGCCTGCCGAAGCGCGACTTGGTAGCCATCCGACCGCAGCAGAAGATACGGGGTCATTTCGGTTCGATCGAGAATCGAACCGAAGATCTCGTGATACAGCTCGTGCCTTGCGGACATGGATTTCGACCTGGATTGTCGGACCGAAGACCGACGCGACATATTGCCCTACCGCCTCTGGCAATGCGTGCAGAAAAAGGTCGACCTGCCGGCGTCGACACGGCGATGGATGGGACGGTTGCACACCGTACAAGGTTCGCCCGCGCGCGCATACACGAGAAGGGCTTCGATGTTTCTGCCCGGCGCGCCCGTGGCGTCCACGAAGTCGCGAAACGAAGTCCCGCAGTTGGCGATGCCAATTTCGAGGGTGTCGCGAATCGCGCGCAACAGGATCTCGGATTCGGCCCGCGCGCGACGGGCGGGTCGGCGCGGATGAATGCGGGCGCGAAAGAGTGCCTCGGAAACGTAGATGTTGCCCAGCCCGGCGATGCGGCGTTGGTCGAGCAGAAACGACTTGATGGGAGCGCGCGAGCTGGCGAGCATGGCGCGCAGGTCTTCCGTATCGAGTTCGACGAGCGGATCGGGTCCGAGATCGCGCAACTCGGGAAGTGCGTCGACATCGGTCGCTGCCTCGACCCACCCGAAGCGCCGAGGATCCACGAAACGCAGTTCGCGCCGGTCGGGCAGCGCCCACGCCACGTGCGTGTGCTTGGCGCGCGGCTCGCTCGCGTCGTGAACGCGCAGACGGCCGGTCATGCCAAGGTGGACGAGCAAGCCCTGACCATCCGCTAGGTCGATCAGAATGTACTTTCCGCGTCGGCGAATCCCGCGCACGCGCGCGCGCTGGGACAGCTTTCGCAGTTTACTTTCGTCGGGGCGTCGGCCCATGCGCAGTGCAAGCCCGCTGGTCCATACCTGGCCGAGGCGCGCGCCCAAAAGATGCGGACGCAGACTGCGAACCACGGTTTCGACCTCGGGCAGCTCGGGCATGTTACGGGGCCAGTTGGTTTGCCAGGCGGGCGAAGTCTGCCACGGAGAGCTCCTCGGCGCGGCGAGTTCCCTCGATGTTCGCGGCCGCCAGCGCCGGCGCGGCACGCGCGCCGAACGCGGGCTCGAGCGCGCGCCGGAGCATCTTGCGACGAGCGCCGAAAGCCTCGCGCACGACCTGGGCAAATAGGGCGGGGTCGGAAACCGCGGCCAGGGGCTCGTGGCGTGGACGCAGCCGCAGTACGGTGGAGGTCACCGCGGGCGGCGGCAGGAACGCCCCCGCGCCCACGTGGAACAAGATTTCGGCCTGCGCCGCTTGCTGGGTCATCACGGACAGACGGCCATACACGCGGCTGCCGGGCGGGGACAACATGCGCTGTGCGAATTCCTTCTGCACCATGAAGATGGCGCGATCCACGACGCCGCCAGCCGCGGCGGACTCGAGGATGGTGAAGAGAACCGGCGAAGTCACGACGTAGGGCAGATTGCCCACCACCACGAGGGGCCGACCGGCCGCCCGCGCGCACGCGACAAAGTCGAAATCCAGGGCGTCGCCCTCGACGATTTCCAGGTTGCTTTGCTGGGCGAGCTCGGCGCGCAGGATGGCGGCGAGCCGCTCGTCGCGATCGATGGCGATGACCTTCTTCGCCGCTTGCACGAGGCGCGCTGTCAGTGCCCCGAGCCCGGCGCCGATCTCGACCACCACATCGTCGGCGTGAAGCGCGGCCGCGGTCACAATGCGCTCCTGCGCGTTCGCATCGACGAGAAAATTCTGCCCCAGGGATTTCCTGGGCGAAAGACCATGCCGGGCAAGCAGCTCGCGCGCGCTGGGCATGGGCGCGCGCGCGGCGGGCGTGCCGGTCATGACAGAGGCAACCCAGGATCGACGCTGAGGTCGAGCCCGCCTCGCTCGCCGCGGTTGATGGCCCAGGTGCCCGCCAGCGCAATCATGGCGGCGTTGTCGGTGCACAGCCTAGGCGTGGGAATGTAGAGGCGAAAACCGTCCTCTTGCGCGGCCGCAGCCAAGGCCAGGCGCAATCCGCGATTGGCCGCGACGCCGCCGCACACGACGACATCGCGCAAGCCTTCGCGAACCAGGGCGCGCCGGGTTTTCCTGACCAGCACATCCACCACGGCGGCCTGGAAACTGGCGCAGAAATCCGGCATGTGCGCTTCGTCGGGGCGGCCCTCGGCGGCGAGCCGGGTGGCGACCGCGGTCTTGAGACCGGAAAAGGAGAAGTCGAGATCCTCGCGGCCGGGCAGGGCGCGTGGGAATTGGATCGCCTTGGCGTTTCCCGTGGCGGCAAGCCGATCGACAACCTGCCCACCGGGATAGCCGAGCCCGAGCAACTTGGCCACCTTGTCGAAGGCCTCGCCCGCGGCATCGTCGCGCGTGGATCCGAGAAGTGTCGTGCTGGCCTGGCCGTCGACGCGAAAGAGCGTGGTGTGACCGCCTGAAACCAGCAGGGCAAGATGTGGAAAGGGTGGGGGAACTGGGTTGTCGGGATGTTCGAGATACACGGCCGACAGGTGGCCGCGCAGGTGATTGACGCCCACCACGGGCTTGGCCAGGGCGTAGGCCATGGACTTGCCGGTCTCCAGGCCCACCAGCAAAGGGCCCACCAAGCCAGGCCCGCAGGTGGCGGCGATTCCGTCGAGATCCGTGGCCTCGACCTCGGCATCGCGCAGGGCTTGGCGGACCACCTTGACCACGGTGGCAAGGTGCTGGCGCGAGGCCACCTCGGGCACCACGCCGCCGTACTCGGCGTGGATGAGCACCTGCGAGGAAATTACATTGGAGCGCATGCAGCGACCGTCCTCAACAACCGCGGCGGCGGTTTCATCGCACGATGTCTCGATCCCCAAAATCAGCATCTTGTCGCTCGCGTGGACAGCCGTGGCTACATGTTGTTCAAGATGCTGCGCATTTCGGGCGCGAAAGGACCGTCCGGCGCGAGTTCGAGGTACTTCTTGTAGGCCATTCGGGCCTTGTCCACGTTGCCCGCTTCTTGTTCGGCATTGCCGAGATAGACGTAGGCTTCCGCGCTCTTGGGATCCGCGGCCAGCGCTTTCTTGGCCAACGCTCGCGCCTCGATCAAGTGTCCGCGGTCGAGAGCCGCGCGCGCCAGAATCAGCATGACGTCAACCGCCGTGGGATCCGCGTCCAAGGCGGGCCGACAAGCGGGAATAACCACGCGGGCCTTGCCTTCTCCGTTGGCATCGGCCTCCAGGCACTTCTTTCGCAGCTCCTCGGCCGGAGGTGACGACGGCACCGGTGCAGCCGCAGGGGCGGCGAGTCCCGGCGCTGGCCTTCGTCGATTGGCGAGCGCCGCTGCCGCTCCTGCATCGTGGTCGGAGGTGGCTGGCTCGGACGCTGAAGTGGTTTCGGTTCTCGGGGACCGTTGCGCGCTAGGTTTTGCCTTCTCGTCGGGCGAGGATGCTATTTTCGTCCAAGCGAGATAGCCGACCCCACCGACCGCAAAGGCCGCCAAGGCCACGGCCCAAGCCCGCCACGCCCGACGCCCCGGAACCGCGGTCTCGTCGCCGAATGGCTCGGGCCAAGCAGCGGGTGCGGCGGCCTCGCTTCTCGGCACCACAAGTTCAGCGGCACTTGGGGTGGCAAAGGAGTCTGGCTCGCCAAGATCTTCGGTCGGGGGTGGGTGCAGCCGCTCCTCGGCAAGGGGGGTCACGATCCGCGGTGCTTGGTGTGGGCCGGCATGGGCCGGCTCGTCCCGCATGCCGCGCGGGAGTTGCGAGGACGAAGTGGAGGAGGTAGCACCGAGATGCTGGTCGGCAATCTGGTTTTCATTCCGGTTGGCCTGGCCCGCTTCGCTAGGCGATGGCGATGGCGGCCGGACATGGAGCGGAATGGGGACCGCTTCCGTCGGGGCCGGAGACTCTGTCGCCGTGCTGGTCGACCATGCCCCCCAGTCGACTTCTTTGGCGGGGCGCTCGGGCTGGGCGTGCGGCGGGCTTTCGGGCTTGGATTCCCGCGACGAGGACACTATCTCGAAAACCAGAGCCGCTGCCTGAAGAGCGGGATCGCCATACTCGCGCGTGTTGCGGTCCGCGGAAGCCGGACTGGCAACGGTTCCCTCGTCGTCGGAAATCCCTTCGCGCAGGGCCGACCCACGCACGACGGAATCCTCGCTCAACAGGCGCTCGGCCAGACCGAGGGGCTTTGTCGAGCGTGGTTCCACGGTGGTGGGGACGGCGGCGTCGCTGGCTTCGATTGCAGGGGATGGCTCGACTGGGATCGGGGCGGGTTCATCATCGGAGAACAGGCCTTCGATCGGTATGCCTTTGAGGGTGTCGGTAAGGCGGGAGGTTCCGCCGATTGGGTCGGCTTCATCCTCGGCCTCGACAGGGAACTTGACGCCCAAGCTTTCTTCCGCCGACAAGGAGCTCATCAGATCGGTTGCGCGAGGTAGACCGGAGGGGCCAGGCAAAGAGGCGGGCGTGTCAGGTGGGGAAGGTTCTGTCGAAGAAAAGTCATCACTTGATTCGGCAACGAAGCGGGCGGTGGCGCGGACCGTGGACGGCGTAACCGTTGGAATGGATTCTCCCTCGGGCAGGAGCTCGATCGGGGTGGCGGTTTCCTCCGAGCCGTCGCCATCTTCCGCGGCGATGCCATCTTCGGAGCCGCCTTCCGAAAGCCAGCGCGCCAAGTGATTGCCAGTCTCGGTTTCGCCACTTCTCTCAGGGGCCTCGCGGGCAAAGATGATTTCGTCGGCGAGGAGCTTGTGGATGAGATGAAGAACCTCGAGGTCGGGGGCGTCGCTGTCCTCGACGACCTCTTGCAGGGTGCGGACGCCGTCGCACAAGCGAAGAATGGCGTTCATCTCGTCGGGCAGGTCGGCGAGGTGCTCTTCGAGAATGCGACAGTCGACCTCGAGTACGCTGCGCTGAGGAGGCATTTGTTCGAGAAGGTAGGCGCTTTCGTCGAGCCGGCGCATGCCTTCCATGAGCAGGGGAGCCATAGGCAAGGCGATGACATCGTGACGGCGGATCTGCTTGAACTCGACGGCGAACTGACCTTCCGCCCAGGAGAAGAGTCGATAGAGAGCGTGGGCGCCGGTGAGGCGACCGACTTCGGCATCGATGACCTTGCCGTCGCGAAAGAAGATGGAGCCTCGGCGTTCATGGGGATTGATGATGTGGATGATGCCGGACTTGCGGTTGAGCTCAATGGTTTGCACGAGGTCCACCACGCCGACGTCCGAGAGATCGCCGGCGAAGCGGGTTCGACCGTCGCGATGGGATTCCATCCGTTCGCGCTCTGCTCGTTGCAAGGCGGTCCGGACGCGGATGCCGATTTCCTTGATGTAGATGGGCTTGGTCAGATAGTCGTCGACGCCCAGTTCGAGGCCGCGGATCTTGTCCTCGATGGATTTACGACCCGAGACGAAGAGAAAGGGAATCTTGGCCCACTCGGAGCGGCTTTTGATTTGGCGGCAGAGTTCGAAGCCGTCCATTTCGTCGAGGTCGGTGTCCGAGATAATGAGGTCCGGTTTGGAGGCTTCGAGATGGGAGATGGCTTCGCGACCGCTAGTCGCGACGGTGACGTCGAAGCCCGCTTTTTTCAAGCTTACGTCGAGGACGCGCAAGCTCTTGGGATCTCCGTCCACGAGAAGGAGCCGGTTCTTGAGTTGGGCGGAGTCCATGGCGCGCGGTAGAATCTTATCCTTCATCCGCGTCGAGGGCCACGCATCGCTCGTGGATGCGGTGGGAGCCGAAGCCTGACGCTTGCAGGGTGGGCCAGCGGGTAGCACCGGATAACGCGATGCAGTTGGCGGGAATGACGCCTCGGGTCCGGTGCGGTTTGACAAGCTCGTGTATAGTCCGTTCATGCTGAAGGAGGCCATCTCCGGGGCTGAGATCGTTGCGAAAGCATGGTCTTTCGCCCTTGCCGACTCCATGGCCGGAAGAATCGCCACCTATTTCGTCGAGCTTCTTCGCTGGAACGAGAAGATCAACCTGACAGGCGCGCGGAGCATTCAAGAGCTGGTCGACGAGCACCTCGACGACTGTTTCGCGCTTTCGCGGCTGGTGCCGGCACAGTCTTCCGTCGTCGATGTCGGATCTGGCGGCGGATTGCCCGCGGTTCCCTTCGCCATTCTTCGGCCTGACTGCAAGGTGTGCATGGTGGAGCCGAGGGCAAAGCGGGTCGCCTTCTTGCGTAGTCTGACGAGGACTATCAAGGATACGTCGCTGGAGGTGTGCCACGGGCGTTGGGATGAGCTCGGGTCCAGGAGCTTCGCCGTTGCTGTGTCTCGCGCTACTTTTGCACCCAAGGAATGGTTGGGAATCGGGGCACGCATCGTGGAGCCGCAGGGGCTGGTGGTTGCGCTTGCAGCCGCTCAAGATGGCCTTGCTTCCTCCTCTGCCCGTCTCGTACAGTCGGTTGAGTATGCGTCGCGAAATGGAACGCCTCGATGGGCCGGCGCGTTTTGTTTCACGTGAAACATTCTTCAGTCCCGCAGGGCATTGACACGACAGGATCCACCCTCCAGATTGCTTGCCATTGACGTCAACTCTCCTCGACCAGCTATCCTCCGAACTTGCGGCCATCCGCCAAGCCGGCGGCTATCGGAGTTGTACCACCCTCGCGGGATCTTCCCGTGCCGCCGTCACTCTCGACGGCCTCCCCCTTGTGTCCTTCTCCTCGAATGACTACCTCGGCCTCTCAACTCACCCGCGGGTCATTCAAGCAGCTTCCGAGGCCGTGACAACCCTCGGCCTGGGAGCTGGCTCCTCCAGGCTGCTCGCTGGAACTTTCCAAGAACACCGAGATCTCGAAAACAGGCTCGCCTCCCTCGTCCATCTGCCAGCCGCCCTTCTCTTCCCCAGCGGATACCAAGCCAATCTCGCAGCAATCACTGCCCTGTCAGGTAACCAAGACCTAATCGTCGCCGACCGCGCCGTCCATGCCAGCATCCTAGACGCCTGTCGCCTCTCACGCGCCAAACTCGCCATTTACCCCCACCTGGACGCTGACGTCGCCGAGAGGCACCTTCGCCGCCTCGGTCCCCTCGCCAGACGCCGCTTTCTGGTGACCGAATCCCTCTTCAGCATGGATGGCGACGTCGCCCCCCTGCTCCATCTCTCCCGGCTCGCGGCCAACTACGACGCCATCTTCTATGTCGATGAGGCGCATGCCATCGGAACCATGGGCTCAACCGGCTCCGGTTTGTGCGCCCAGCTCTCCATACAGCCGGACGTTCTTCTCGGAACCCTCGGCAAAGCCCTTGGCGCCTCCGGAGCCTTTATCGCTGGCTCTCAGATTCTTGCGGAATATCTCGTCAACCGCGCTCGACCCTTCATCTTCTCCACAAGCCTACCCATTCCGGTTGTCGCCGCGGCAAACGCTGCCGCCCGGCTGGTGCTCTCTCCTGAAGGAAGCGCGCTCCGATCCCTCCTCCACCTCCGGGTGGACCAGGTGCGTGCCACCCTTCATCTTCCTCCGGATTCCTTCCACTCCCCCATCATTCCCCTCATTGTCGGAGAGTCACGCGCCGCACTCCAGGCGGCCGCCCAGCTTCGCTCCTTGGGCTTCTTCGTGCCGGCCATCCGCCCCCCAACCGTCCACGAGGGAACCGCCCGCCTCCGCCTATCGCTATCCGCGCTTCACACCCCTGCCCACGTCGCCTCACTGTGCGAAGCCCTTCGCTCCCTGCTTCCTTCCCCTTCAGCAACCCCGTCCCGACCGCCCCCCGTCCCCCCTCCCAGCCCTCGGCCTCCCTCATCGAGAATTTCCCTGCCCGCAAAGGGTATCTTCCTCGCCGGAACGGACACTTCTGTTGGAAAAACCGCTGTCGCCCAAGCCCTCCTTCACCTCCTAGCGACCCGAGGGTACAAGCCTGTGCCCTTCAAGCCCGTCGAGACCGGCGCTCTCCCTAACAGCAGCGACGCCGCTCTCCTTCGCGCAGCCGCCCAACGCACCGACCTTTCCCTCGACACCATCTGCCCCTTCTCCTTCCCGCAGCCGATTGCCGCCGCCGCCGCAGCCCCATCCGCCGGATCGCCTCTCACCCTCGAGATCCTCCTCGACCGGGCATCTGCCGCCGCCTCCCTAGGCAATCCCATCCTCGTCGAATCCTCTGGCGGTCTCCTCTCCCCCTACGCTGCAAACCTCACGTCCGCTGACCTTGCCAGTGCCTTGGGCTATCCAGTTCTACTCGTCGCCCGCAACGCTCTTGGCACCATCAATCACACCGCCTTGACGCTGGCGGAACTCAGACGGCGTTCCCTCTTTCTTCTCGGAATCCTCCTCGTCGACACCACACCCACACACTCCCCTGACCGCGCCACCAATCCTGCGCTCATCGCCGCAACCACCGGTATATCGCCACTAGGAGTCCTTCCTTTCCTTTCCCAATCCTCCCCACCGGCTCTCGCCTACGCTCTTCAAGCGGCCAGCAACCTCGACCCGATTCTCTCCTGGCTCTCTACCTAGCCTCAACCTCACCCGCCTTGGGGAAGATCACCACTCTCCTCGCCGGCCCTTCTCCTTCCGACTCCGTCCGCACCCCCGGATGCTCCGCCAAGGTCTTGTGCACAACCTTTCGGTCCTGTGCACTCATCGGCTCCACCGGGACCGGTCTTCCGGACCTCACAACTTTGTCCGCAAGCCGCCGCGCCAGATCGGCCAGCGAATCCTCTCGCCTTCCCCTATAGCCCTCCGCATCAACAACAATCGGCGAGCCTTCACCAGGCTTCTTGTAAAGGATCCTGTTCACCAGGTACTGAAGCGAGTCTAGGGTTGCTCCCTTCTTTCCGATCACAAGACCCGACTCGCTACCGTGCGCATCAAGAATGATCCGCTCACCGTCGTCGAAGGCGCTTACCTCCGCCTCAACGCTCATCTTCTCCAAAATCTCCCGCAATACCTTCGCCGCCTCCTCCCGCTTCTCAACGATTGTGCTTTCCTCGCTCATCTTTTCTCCACGCCTATAGAACAAAGGTGGCGATTGGCTCGGGCAAAGGCGGCGGCGTACCCTTGTCCCCTCCTATTCCCGAAACCACCGCAACTCCCAACTGCGCTGTCTGACAACTCTCGTCTCCACCAACCACCTCCCGAACACTTCCTCCACTCTCCCCCCCTATGACCCCTTTTGCCTTCCCGCCGCCCGTAGCACTCGCCTGCCCCACACCTCCGCCAGAAATGCCCCGCCTAGGCTCGCCCTTTCGCGATCCTGACCTTGTCTTTCCACTAGCAACTGTCCTGCTACTCGACACGTGGGACAAAACCCTACCTTTCCATGCTTCCACTTGTCAACATCTCGATACCAATCCCTTCTCCTTTCGCCGCCTTGCTGGATATTCTGTCCACGACCAACTACACTGACAAAATTGCATCACCCATCCCCAAATAACCGTTGACCTCCTCGAATCGCTGAGGTAGAGTACGCGCGCCTCGCTTATTGAGGCGATTCTTCAAAGCCTGATAGGAGAGCACCTATATGGAGCCCACTTTCCGCGTTGGTGATTTGGCAGTGTATCCGGCGCACGGCGTGGCCCAGATCACTGGCATCGAAACTCGCGAGATCTCGTCGAGCAAGCAGACGTTCTACATCCTCAAGATCTTGGACAACGGGATGAAGATCATGATTCCTACCACGAACGCGGGTGCCGTCGGTCTGCGCGAGCTCATTCGCGCCGACGAGGTAGACGAGGTTTTCGAGATTCTCAAGAGTCGCGAAATCTCCGTCGAGGGTCAGACCTGGAACCGCCGCTATCGCGAATACATGGAGAAGATCAAGACCGGTTCGGTCTTCGAGATCGCGGAGGTTCTGCGCGATTTGCAGCGACTCAAGGGCGACAAGGAGCTTTCCTTCGGTGAACGCAAGATGCTCGACACCGCGCGGACTCTTCTGGTCAAGGAGATTGCCGTCGCCACCAAGTCGAACGAAGGCAAGATCGAAGAGAGACTGAATCGCATCTTCGCCTGCTAGGCGATGCCTCCGTTTCCCCCAGCCCCGCCGGGATCTCCCCGCGGGGCTCTTCCTTTTCCTACCTCGCCTTTCTACACGTCTAGATTGCGAACGTTGAGTGCGTTTTGCGCGATGAACTCGCGCCGCGGCTCCACCAGATCGCCCATCAACGTCGAAAACAGGCGATCCGCCTCAAAGGCGTCTTCTACGCGAACCTGCAGGAGCGTTCTGCGCGCCGGATCCATCGTCGTCTGCCAGAGCTGCTCCGGGTTCATCTCCCCCAACCCCTTGTAGCGCTGGATCTGCAGGCCCTTCTTTCCAAGTTCGTTGATCCGCTCCGCGAGATCTTCCACCCGCCCGAACTCGACCGTCTCGCCTCCCGTCTCGATCCGGTACGGCGCCTTCCCGAGAACCGACAGCTCCCCATGCAAAGCGCTCAGATCCGCGAACTCCGGCGAATCCAAGAAAGCGTAGTCGATGACCGTCGCTCGCCGGATGCCCGCCGGACGCACCGGCGCCTCGATCTTGTAGCCTCCGTGCTCGCTGTCCGGCGCCAGGCGCAACACCACATCCTTCAATTCCGGCGCGTAGGTCTCGAAGTATTCTTCTAGCCGCGCCAGTCCCTTGGCAATCAGCTTCGGATCCTTCAAATCGGCCTTCGAAAGATGTGCCGCCTTCACAATCGCATCGACAAGACGCGCATCGAACCTCCGGTCCACGACCTTGAGCAACCGCCGGTAGCGACCGGCTTGCCGGGCCAGGTGCCGCAACTTCTCGCCTCCCACGGGCTCGTCGCCGCTCGACGGTCGCAACACTAGGTTCTCCGTCGCGCTGTCGAGCAGGAACTCGTCGAGCGCCTGCTCGTTCTTGAGGTAGATCTCGCGCTTCCCCTTCTTCACCCGGTAAAGCGGCGGCTGCGCAATGAAGAGGTATCCACGCTCGACGATCTCGGGGAAGTGCCGGTAGAAGAACGTCAGAAGCAGGGTGCGGATGTGGCTGCCGTCGACGTCCGCGTCCGTCATGACGATGACCCGGTGGTACCGGATTTTGTCGATCTCCTTCTCCTTCTCGACCCCGCAGCCCAGCGCCGTTATCAGCGTCACGATTTCCTGGGACGACAACATCTTATCCAGGCGTGCCTTCTCGACGTTCAGGATCTTCCCACGCAATGGCAGGATCGCCTGATCCTTGCGGTTGCGGCCTTGCTTGGCCGATCCGCCTGCGCTGTCGCCCTCGACGATGTACAGCTCCGAAAGCGCAGGATCCCGCTCCTGGCAGTCAGCCAGCTTGCCGGGCAGCGAGGAGATGTCCAAGGCACCCTTGCGTTGCACCAGCTCGCGCGCCTTGCGGGCCGCATCGCGCGCACGCGCCGCCAGCACGGCCTTTTCGATGACCAGCTTGGCCTCGCGCGGGTGCTCCTCGAGAAACCGCCCCAAGCGCTCGTTCACGATGCGCTCGACGATTCCCTTCACCTCGGACGACACCAGCTTGTCCTTGGGCTGGTTGCTGAATTTCGGATCCGGATGCTTGACCGACACAACGGCGGTCAGACCCTCGCTGATGTCGTCTCCACCGAGACCGTTCTTCAGATCCTTGAGCAGGCCCGCGGCCTGCGCGTAGGCATTCACCGTACGCGTGAGGGCGGCTCGGAACCCCGTCAGGTGGGTGCCGCCGTCCTTGTTCTTGATGTTGTTGGTGAAGCAGAAGATCGAGTCCTGGTACGAATCGTTCCACTGCAAAGCGATTTCCACGACGGTTCCGTCTTGCTCGCCCTCGAGCAGGATGGGCTTCTCATGCGTGGCGACCTTGGTGGCGTTGAGATCCGCCACAAACTGGGCCAAGCCCCCCGCGAACTGGAATTCGTGCGACTTGCCGCTCCGTTCGTCCTCAAGCGTGATGGTCAAGCCGCGGTTGAGGTAACCCAACTCGCGCAGGCGCTGCGAAAGCACTTCGAAGCTGAACTCGGTGGTTCCCTTGAAGATCCTGGTGTCCGGCTTGAACGTAATCTTGGTTCCGGTCTTCTCCGAAATTCCGATTTCCTCGAGACGCGTGGCTGGATCGCCGCGCCGGTACTCCTGGTGATACACCTTTCCGTCGCGCTTGATCTCCAGCTTCAGCCACTCCGAGAGCGCGTTGACCACCGACACGCCGACGCCGTGTAGCCCGCCGGAGACCTTGTAGTTTGAATGGTTGAATTTGCCCCCGGCGTGCAAGACCGTCATGACGATTTCGGCCGTGGGGCGCTTCTCCGTCGGGTGCTCCCCGACTGGAATGCCACGTCCGTTGTCTTCTACCGAGACCGAGTCGTCAAAATGAACCTGTACGCCGATGCGGTTGCAGTAGCCCGCCAGGGCCTCGTCCACCGAGTTGTCCACAACCTCGTAGACCATGTGGTGCAGGCCGCTGCCGTCGTCGGTGTCGCCGATGTACATCCCCGGACGCATCCGCACGGCTTCAAGTCCCTTGAGGACTTGAATGCTCTCTTCGTTGTACTCGCTCGCCGGCCTGGGAAGCTCCTGATCCGGCGCGCTATCTGCTTCCGACGACATGCAAAAAACCTAGAATTTTCAGTGACATAGCATCATTTCGGAGGCGAGTAAAGCAAAACTGCCCAGCCGCCTATCCCTTCGCAAACCTGCCCTGCGATACAACCCAGTCCACCCGTCCCGGCAGCTCGGGCAAGTGTTCGCGTTCCGTCACGGTGATGAGAGTCTGACATGCCATCGCGGAAATAGTTTCGAAAAGTCGCGCCCGCCGCTCTCGATCCAGTTCGCTGGCCACATCGTCGAGAAGCAAGAGCGGCATTTCCTGGTTGCGCTCGCCGACCAGGCGAAGTTCGGCAATCTTGAGAGCCAAGACCAGTGCCCGAATTTGCCCCTGCGATCCGTGGTTGCGCGCCAGATGCTCGCCCAGGCAGATTTCCATGTCGTCGGTGTGCGGACCGAAGCCGGTGAAACCCCGGCGCTCGTCCGCCAGGCGTTCCTCTTGCAAACCCGATCGAAGCGCCTCCTCGATTTCCCTCTCGCTTGTTGCGGCCTCGACCCGGGCATCGCTGCGGTAGCCAAGCTTGGCCACCGGATTGCCGTGAATCTCGGCAAACGCCGGCGCGAATCGCGTGGCAAGGCCAGCCGCGATTTCTCGCCTTCGTACCACCACGCGCGCCCCAGTTCGCGCCAGGGCTTCGTCGTAGCTTTCCAGAAGCTCCCGGGCGTATCCCCCGCGTCGCAAGATCCCGTTTCGGCTCTTGAGCGCCCTTTCGAAGTCGAGGGCCTCGCGGTAGTAGCCACGCCGGACCGCAAACACAGAGCGATCGAGCGCGCGACGCCTTTCGGAGGCTGGCGCCTTGACCAAGCGAAGATCGTCGGGTCCGAAAACCACGACTGCGGCGCCATCAAGAGCATCCGCGTCTCGCCGCACGGACTTCCCATCCAGCGTCGTGCTCTTCTTTCCCACCGCGACCTGCGCACGCAGCGTTCTCTCCAGCCCGCGCAAATGCAAGGCGACCTCGACCTCCGCCTTGGCTGCCCCCCAACGAATCAGCTCCGCGCTGCTGCTGGTTCGAAAGGAGCGAAAACTAACCGCGAAATAGGCTGCCTCCAGAAGGTTGCTCTTCCCCTGACCATTCGCTCCCGAAAACACGGTCGAGTGCGGACCAAGCAACAGGCTTACCTCTTCGAGGTTTCGCCAGTCTCGGACCCGTAGATTCCGAATCAGCAAAGTTCCGCGCTAGAGACCTAGAGCCTCACCTATAGCCTCATCGGCATGACCACCCCGAGATAGTCCGAGCCATCGCATGGCTTGATCAACGCTGGATCCAAGTCGCCGCCAAGCTCCACGGAAACGTCCTTGCCGCTCATCTCGGTCAAAAGGTCGATGAAGTAGCGGGCGTTGAAGCCGATCTGCAGCGCTGCTCCCTTGTAGTCGACATCCATCCCCTCCTTGGCGTTGCCGAGATCGGGATTGTCGGCCTCGATGGATAGCTTGCCCTTTTCCAGGCTGAATCGAATGCCCCAGGTCTTGTCCGAGGCGATGATGGACACGCGGCGAAGCGCCTCGAGGAAGGCATCCTTGCCCAACACGATCTTCTTATTGTTGTCCTTGGGAATGACTTGGTCGTAGGGAGGAAACTGCCCCTCTCCGAGTTTCACCGAGAGCACCATATCATCGGACTTGACCACGAAGAAGCCTTGGTCGATGCCGATATCGCAGGATCCTTGGTTCCCTTCCAGAGCCCGTCGAATTTCGGACAAGCCTTTGCGTGGCAGAAGAACGCCCGTGCTGGTCTTGGGCCCTCTCGGCGTGGAACGAGACACCTTGGACAACCGATGACCATCCGTGGAAACCATGGTTGATTTCTCCCCGTCGCTCTCGAAAAGCACGCTGGCCAGGTGTGGCCGCGTTTCATCTTGAGAAACCGAGAGCAGAGTTTTTGCAATCATCTCCCCGATAAGAGACGCTTCCACCTTGCTGCAAGCGATCTCTTCCACGCTGGGCAGCTTGGGAAAGTCCCTGTCGCTCATCCCCACCACCTTGAACTCGGTCCTTCCGCTCGTGATATGTAGCCAGTTCTGCTCCGTCCTCTGCAGACGAACCTCTTCTCCGCCCATGCCCTTGACGATTTCGTACAGCTGACGCGCGCCCACCGTGATGCCACCCTCTTCGTCGACGGTGGCCTTGGCCGTTACCATCATCGCGACTTTCAGATCCGTGGCCGCGAACAAGACCTTATCGGTGCCAACCGTTCGCACCAAGACATTGGCTAGAATCGGAATCGTGCTTTTTCGATCCGCGATGCCGTAGGTCAGATAGAGCCCACGAAGGATTTCATTTTTCGCGATTCTGATGTCCATCGGTCACCCTCTATCGATTGGTCAGTCAACACCCTCTGCGAATCTATATTTTTTTGATCTACTTTGGGAGAAGTATTAGGGCCTGTGGATTTGTGGACAAGCGAAGAGTCTCGTCGGAAAAGCAAGAGCAAGAGAAGGGGAGAAAAGCCGTAAGCGGGTCTCGGCGATTGGGGATAGTCCGAAAACGAGAGATGTCACGGTTTTGCCCACAGGTTTTAGGGCAGGTCATGCACAGGCACGTCGGGACGGTTGATTTGACGGTTCACGGGCTTTTCGCGCCGGTGGAAACTCCCATGGAGGACCAACCAAGGTCACCCGTAAGAGTGCCCAGGGCGAGTCAGAACCCCGATGGAAGAAGTCTTAATGCGACCGCCCGAAGAGGACTCAAGCGCACTAGCGCTGGCGTAGGCGCGTCGTCAGCGTCGAAACCACGCTGCGCAGACTGGAATCCTCGGCCATCTTCTTTTCGATCTTGCGGACCGCACTGATCACGGTCGAGTGGTCTTTGCCGCCAAAACGGCTACCGATTTCCGGGTAGCTCGTGGCTGTGAGCTGGCGAGCAAGGTACATGGCGATCATGCGCGGGTGTGCCACCGCGCGATGTCGCTTCGGACCCTTGAGGTCGTGAAGCTTGACCTCGAAATACGAAGCCACTTCGCGCTGGATGGACTCGATGGTCAAGCCCGTCGGTCCGGATGACATCATCGTTTTGAGGATTTCCTCGGCCACCTCTTTGGTGATAGTGCAACCGGTAAGAGAGGCCCGTGCCGAAAGTTGAACCAACGCGCCTTCCAACTCGCGAACATTGGAGCGGACGTAGGTAGCCACGGTCAGTGCGACGTCATCGGCCAGGTGGATGTGATCGAGTTCAGCCTTGCGTTTGAGGATCGCGACGCGCGTTTCAAGATCGGGATGGCCAATCTCGGTGATGAGTCCCCAGGTGAAGCGGCTGCGCAGCCGTTCTTCCACCCCAGGCAACTCCGCGGGCAGCTTGTCGCAGGTCAGGACGATCTGCTTGTGCGCGTGATGGAGAGCGTTGAAGGTGTGGAAGAACTCGTCCTGCGAACTGTCCTTGCCCGACAGGAACTGGACGTCATCGACCAAGAGGACATCGGGCGCTTCGCGATAGCGCTGGCGGAAATCCTCCATGGGATTGGAAGCGCTGGCGTGACCTCCACCTGATTGGCGCCGCTGGTTCAACATCGAACCGATAAAGTTGGTGACGAACTGTTCGCAGGTCACCACGGTGATGTTCCAGTCCGGGTGCTGGCGGTGAATCTCGTGACCGACGGCGTGAAGGAGGTGGGTCTTGCCGAGACCAACGCCGCCGTAGATGAACAGAGGGTTGTACTTGGACGCCGGCGCGTCAGCCACCATGCGGGCCGCCGCATGGGCGAACTGGTTGGTCTGGCCAACGACGAAGTTGTCGAAGTCGTACCGATTGTCAAGACCCCTAGGCGTGCTTGGTGGGGTGTGGATGGCACCCGCTGGCAAGAAGTCGTTGGCGGCCATGGTGGCGAAAGGGATCTCTTGCTTGCCTTGCTTGTCTTCCACTATTTCGAAGTCCACGGCGTAGCTGGTGTTGGTGCGCGACTGCAGGTCGGAAAGGATGGCTGGCAAGTAGTGGTCCTCGAACCACTCCTTCTGGTAGCGATTCGCGGCGCGCAATCGGATGCGGCTACCCTCGAAACCCACAAGGGTGATGGGACGCAGCCACTGGTCTCGCTGCGTTGGATTCACCCTCTCTTCGACCGATCGAACGGCTTCACCCCAGAGTGCTAGCATCTGATATCCACAACAGGCACGTTGACAAAAACACAATAAAAATCAGAGGTTAAACACACGAATTCCCAATTTGCCAACAGGTACCACTCTGCACCACTCCGACCGTCCACTCAGGGCTCGGGTCGGTGGGCGCTGTCAGCGCGGGCCCCTTATTACCAATCCACAGGTGAGCCAGCAAGGCGAAAAATGAAACATGACCGAGATGGCGGAGATTTGCGGAGATAGGCGATCCCGGCGCGTTCCCACGATCTCCAATGATCGCGGCTTCGCGCTGGCCAAGGTTTTCAACTTGCCGTGATCGTTGGCGAAAGCGTTGTCCATCCACTGCCCATTCGCGCTCGCCCTGAAATCCACGCAGGCACTCGTTCCCAAAGAGCGCAAACCTCCATGTCATGGGCTCTGTAGCGATCATTCAACAATCGTGTGTCGATTCTCCGACGGAATCGTTATACGAGTGTGAGCGAGCGCTCGACGCTATCGTCGGACAGAAGGTGATTCGATCCTCATCGTTACGATTTCTCCGACGGGAGAGTTGGTTGGTCTGTGTGTTTTCCCGTCGCTGCCGGCGATTCGGACGGCGGCGGCGTTGGGTTTGGCGGTTACAAATAGCTTTTCGCGCGGAGGTTCCGGGGAAGATTCATAGGGGCCGGTCGTTGACAGCGCCTATCCGGGATGTTAGTTCTCCCTCCCCATACCGGGGCCCCGTACCGGGGAGGACCGGAGCGTGGATCTTGGCGGGCCTTGCCCGACGGGACTCGCCGTGGGAGATCGGAAGAGCCCCGCCCAGGGCTCTTTCTCAGGAGGATCCAGTGAAGAGGACGTACCAACCACACCGAAGAAGCCGGAAACGTACGCACGGTTTCCGCAAGCGCATGAGCACCCCCGCGGGTCGCGAAGTGATCAACCGCCGCCGCCGCAAGGGGCGCAAGAAGCTCACCGTCAGCGTTCCCAAGAAATAGGATGGAGTGTCCGTCCGCGGCCGGCACGAAGGGCTTCCTCGCAGCAAGCGCCTGCGGAAACGGTCGGGTTACCTGAAGGCGCAAGCACGTGGACAGCGCTCCTCCGGGCGAGCCGTGGTGGTCTATGCCTTGCCGCGATCTCCTGACCAGACTGAAGGTGTCTCGAGACTGGGCGTTACGGTGAACAAGAAGGTGGGCAACGCAGTCGTACGCAACCGAGTCAAACGCTGGATTCGCGAGAGTTACCGGCGCATGACCGAAGTCAAGTCGTGTGGCGCCGACTTCGTGGTCATCGCCAAGCCCACGGCGACGACAAGCAGCTACCGAGAGATCCGCGAGGAGTTGCGCAGGCTGGTTCGCACGGTCAAGACAACATGATTGCAAACGGGCCGGGACTTAGACGTTTCACGCGCGCGCCGCTTCTGGCCTTGCTGCGCGTGTATCGCGTCGCCCTTTCGCCCGCGCTCGGGCCTGCCTGTCGTTTCGAGCCCACCTGTTCGGCCTATGCCGAAGAAGCCATCCGGCGATTTGGCGTTGCCCGCGGCTGCCTGCTTGCCTTGCGCCGCATCTTGCGCTGCCATCCCTTCGCGGCGGGTGGCCTGGATCCCGTTCCCTCACCGGCGCCCACCGCCTTGCACACATCTAGGAACTAGGAGAAGAGATGGACAAGCGGTTACTTCTCGCGGTGGTCGTATCCATGGGTATCTTGTTTCTGTGGATGAAGGTCTTTCCGCCCAAGCCGCAGGCGCCCACTCCGCCGCCGGTGGCCGCCCCGGCCCAGCCCACGCCCGACAGCGGTAGAGACAACGGCGGAAAAGTGGCTGCCCTTCCGACCGCGGATCCGGCAACGGCGAAAACGCCCACGCCGCCCGCCGAGCGGGTCGCCGAGGAGATGGTCACCCTCGAGTCGCCGGAAGCCAAGTACGTGTTTTCATCGTGGGGCGCGACATTGCGCCAGATCAGGCTAAAGGATCCGCAGTTCCTGCTCGATCGCAAGAATCCCGAGTCGGGAATGCAAATCGTCTCGACCTCCGGCGAAGAGCACGCCCCTTTGCGCACCACCTTCGCCACGGCAGACTTCGCTTGGTCGGAACGTGTGCCATGGACCGTCACGCGACCCGCGGCCGATAGCGTGGTCTTTCGCGCCGAAAGCGACGAGGTCGTGGTGGAAAAGCGCTTCGCCCTCGAACCGCACCGCTACCGATTGACCTTCTCGCTGCTGGTGCAAAACAAAGCCACCAAGCCCTTGGATCACAGCCTGGTCGTGCATCTCTTCGGCTCGCAGGATCCCGAGAAGAAGAGCGGCGGCATGTTCAGCATGGCCGCCGCCAACCTGACCGAGATGGTGTGCCACGTCGGCGACAAGGCCAAACGCTCGACCGTCGAGGCGCTGCAGAAGGAATCGCAGAGCTACGTCGGCGGCGTGCGCTGGGCGTCCGCGGGCGACAAGTTCTTCACCATCGCGGCGGTGCCCTTCCCGGAAACCCCGCCGCGCGATCGCGGCTGCAAGGAGCAGGCGGTAGATCCCGTCACGGCCGAGGTCGAGCTGTCCTTCTCCACGCGCACCGTGGCGCCGGGCGAGAAGACGGAATACCCCTTTGTCGTTTTCGCGGGGCCCAAGTACACGGCCGACCTTGAAGCCGTTCGACCCGGCGGCGAGGACGCGCGCCTGGCGGATTCGGTGGACGTGACCTTCGCGATTCTCTCGCGGCCCATGCTGGCCCTGCTCAAGCAGTGCCACCGCCTCACGGGAAACTGGGGCGTCGCCATCATTCTGCTCACCATCATCGTTCGCATGGTGACCTTCTATCCGACGCACCGAACGCTGGTCTCGGCCAAGCGCATGCAGGGGCTTTCCGACAAAGTCGCGGCCTTGCGTAAGAAGTACGAGAACGACAAGCAGAAGCTGGGCGTCGAGACCATGAACCTCTACAAGGCGCATGGCGTGTCGCCCTTTGGCGGCTGCCTGCCGAGCCTCCTCCAGATGCCCATCTGGATCGCGCTCTTCTCCACCCTCAACTACGCCGTCGAGATCCACCACGCGCCGTTCTTCTGGTACATCACCGACCTGTCGGCCAAGGATCCCTACTACCTGGCGCCGCTGCTCATGGGCACGGTCATGTTCCTGCAAATGCGCATGTCTCCGGCCGGCACGGATCCGCAGCAGCAGAAGATGATGTCGGTCATGATGCCGGTGATGTTCACCGGCTTTTCGCTCTTCCTGCCCGCCGGCTTGTCCATCTACACGCTGACCAGCTATCTCATCGGTATCCTGCAGCAGCTGTACGTGAACCGTCGCTACCGCCAGGTTCGCACGCAAGCCCTTTCCGCCAAGACCTAGGAAGAGACCCCAAGCGGCGCTTTCGATGCGCATCCGCCAGCACGTCAACCCGCTCCGCAAGGACTACCTCGAGATCCCGCTCGAGCCGTTGGCGCTGCCCGCCGGCCATCCCATCGAAGTCGAACTGGGCTCGGCCGAAGCGTATTTCTTGATGGAGCGAGCCGTGGAAGATCCCGGCCACAGCTACGTCGGCGTAGAGCTCCGTCGCGACTTGGTGGAGATGGCCAATCGCACTTGTGGTGAGCGGGGACTGGAGCAGGTGCGCAGCGTCTTCGCCAACATCTCGGTGGATCTTCCGCGCCTGTTCGCGCCGGCCAGTGTGAGCCGCTTCTTCGTCAACTTCCCGGATCCCTGGTTCAAGCAACGCCAGCGCAAACGCCGGGTGGTGAGCGACGAACTCGTTGACCAGCTGCACGTGCTGCTCGCGCCCGACGGGGAAATCCACCTGGCGACCGACATTTTCGACATCGCGCTCGACGCCATGGCGGCGCTGGAGCGGGAATGCCCGCGCCGCTTTGTCAACCTGCACGCGCCTTGGAGCTTTTTGCACCAAAGCAGTTTCTCCGCGCGCTCGTGGCGCGAACGCCACTGCGAGGAGGCGGGCACCCGCATCTGGCGCCTGGTCTACCGGCGCGTCTGATACCTACCGTCAGCCAAGATCGATCTGCAGCTCTTCGAGTTGTACGATACGATCGCGAAGCGCGGCGGCCTTCTCGAATTCCAGCTTCTCCGCCAACTCGAACATTTGCTTCTTGAGCGACGTGATGAGCGCCGGGATCTCGTCGGGCGCGACAGCGTGCTTGCCCTTCTTGGGCAGCAAGGCCTTGGGCGGATCCCAGCGGTCGTCTTGAGCCGTGCCCGCCAGATCGTGGATCGCCTTTTCAATCGTTTTCGGAGTAATGCCGTGCTTGAGGTTGTGCGCTTCTTGCGTGGTTCGCCTTTGGCGGGTGACGGTGATGGCCTTCCTCATCGATTCGGTTTCGCGATCCGCGTACATGATGACCTTGCCGTGCACGTTGCGGGCGGCGCGGCCGATGGTCTGAATGAGCGAGCGCTCGGCGCGCAAGAAACCTTCCTTGTCGGCATCGAGTATCGCCACCAGCGAAACCTCGGGAAGGTCCAGTCCTTCGCGCAGAAGGTTGATGCCCACCAGGACGTCGAATTCACCCAAGCGCAGGTCGCGCAGGATCTCGATACGTTCCAGGGTGTCGATGTCCGAGTGCAGGTAGCGAACCCGCACGCCGAGTTCGGCGTAGTACTCGGTCAAGTCCTCGGCCAGCCGCTTGGTCAGGGTGGTGACCAGCACGCGCTCGCCTTGTTTCACGCGCTCGCGGATTTCACCGAGGAGGTCGTCGACCTGCGTTCCCACCGGGCGCACCTCGATTTCCGGGTCGAGCAGGCCGGTCGGACGGATGATCTGCTCGACGAGCACGCCCTTGGCACGTGCGACTTCGTAGTCGCCGGGAGTGGCCGAGACGCACACCATTCGTCGCACCCGCTTTTCCCATTCCTCGAAGCGCAGGGGCCGGTTGTCGAGCGCCGAGGGCAAGCGAAAGCCGAAGTCGACGAGCGTCTCCTTGCGCGAGCGATCGCCCTTGTGCATGGCCGAAATCTGGGGAATCGTTTGGTGCGATTCGTCCACCAGAACTAGGAAATCCTCGGGGAAATAGTCGATCAGCGTGGGCGGCGGCTCGCCGGTTTGGCGGCCGGAAAGATGGCGCGAATAGTTCTCGATGCCCTTGCACCGCCCCATCTGTTCGAGCATTTCCAAATCGAAGAGAGTTCGCTGCGAGAGACGCTGCTCTTCCACCAGGCGATTCGCCGCGTGCAATTCGACCAAGCGGCCGCGCAGCTCTTCCTTGATGCCGGTCATGGCGCGCACCAACTCGCCGGCCGGAGTCACGTAGTGCGAGCCAGGAAAAATCGAAACCTCGTCGAGTTTACGCAGCACCTTGCCGCGCAAGGGATCCACCTCGGAAATGCTCTCGATTTCGTCGCCCCACCATTCGATGCGCAAGACTTTCTCGCGCTCGTAGGCCGGAAAAACCTCGACCACGTCGCCGCGCACGCGGAAGGTGCCGCGGGAAAAATCGACGTCGTTGCGCTCGTACTGAATTTCGACCAGGCGGCGCAAGACCGCGTCCCGCCGCACCTCGACCCCGGTTTCGAGGTCGATCTTCATGCCGAGGTAGGCCTCCGCCGCGCCGATGCCGTAGATGCACGACACCGAGGCCACGATGATGGCGTCGGGGCGGGTGAGCAGGGCGTAGGTCGCCGCGTGTCGCATGCGATCGATTTCTTCGTTGATGAGCGAGTCTTTCTCGATGAAGGTGTCGGTCGACGGCACGTAGGCTTCGGGCTGGTAGTAGTCGTAGTAGCTGACGAAGAAGTGGACGGCGTTGTCGGGGAAGAGATCTTTGAACTCGCGGAAAAGCTGGTGCGCCAGCGTCTTGTTGTGGGCGATGACCAGGGTCGGCCGTTGCATGCGTTCGATGACATGCGCCATGGTGAAGGTTTTGCCGCTGCCCGTGATGCCGAGCAGGACTTGCACGGCATCGCCGCGCTCAAGGCCAGCGACAAGTTCCTCGATGGCGGCCGGCTGGTCGCCCGCGGGTCGTAGTTCGGTTATGAGTTTGAAAGGCGTTGGCATGTTCGGGTAGTCGACGACGGGTGCAAGGCATGCAAGAACTGGCCATGCCCATGTCGCGACCCTTTCAAGGCTACTACGCAATTCTCGATGTGAAGGGAACTTCCATGGATTTGCCCGCGCTCCTGCGCCACGCGGATTTGCTCCTGGCGGCCGAGCCGTGTTGTTTGCAGTTGCGCGGCAAGCAGCTCGGCCTCACGGAGCTGTGCGCCCTGGGGCACGCCTTGCGCCCGCTGTGCACGCGGAATCAGATTCCCTTCTGCGTGAACGATCGGCTGGACGTCGCGCTGGCCGTGGGCGCGGACGTGATTCACCTCGGCCAGAGCGACTTGCCGCTGGCCGAGGTTCTGCACTTGCGTGAGCAGTTTGCCATCGAAGGATTGCGGGTGGGGATCTCGACCCACGACGTAGAACAGGCGAAGGCCGCCGAAGCCGCGGGCGCCGACTACATTGGCTTTGGGCCCGTGTTCTCGACCCAAACCAAGGCGGACGCGGCTCCGACCGTGGGACTTGTCGCTCTTCGCGAAGTGACCAGCGCCGTCGGCTTGCCCGTGGTGGCCATCGGCGGTATCACGCTCGACAACGTGGACAGCGTCGCCCAAGCCGGCGCCAATGCCGCCGCCGCCATCGCCGCCATCGACCAGGCCGCCGACCCAACCTGGGCCGGGCGAACGATCGCGCGGGCCTTCGGCGCCGTTCGATGATGCGCAGGTTGTGACCGCGGGAGCATCGGATCCATCAAGCTCAGATGGCGGAGTCTTGGTCGCATGGGGAGGTGACTCTAGGCGCGACCGGAACGGCGGTGGTAAACTCGAGCCCGCATGGGCGGCTCCGTTACGGTAAGAAGCGTCGTGGCGGCTTTGCACGCGCTGGAACGACAACTGGTCGAGGTCGGCGGCGAGGTGTCGCCGGACGAGGCTACGGATCTTTTTCGCATTCTCGATGACCTCCGGACGCGCGTTTCCCGGTTTCCTCCGCCGGCATCCACCTCCGCCGATTCCGACGTGAGGGACAATGTCGAGCGGTCGTTGCGCATCACGCGGGCAAGCGTCGACGTCGCCCCGATCGGCATCTTCCACCTCGACGACGAGGGCAAGGTCGTGGACGTGAACCAACAGGCCTGCACCTCGCTTGGCTACACGCGGGACGAGCTGGAGTCTCTCACCATCTACGACTTCAACCCGACCGTGACGGCAGAGAGTTGGGCGGAGCATCGTGCGGTCACCAGAGCCACGAGTTCGCGAGCGCTCACCACCCTCCACCGCCGCAAGGACGGGACGACCTTTCCCGTCGAGATCTTGGTCAAGCAGTTCACCTTCGACGGCGAGCTGTATTCGGTGTCCTTCGCCAAAGATATCACCGAACGGCTGAATGCCGAGCAGGAGAAGGCGAAGCTCGAATCGCGGATGCTTCAGGCGCAAAAGCTCGAAAGTCTGGGCGTGCTCGCGGGCGGCATCGCGCATGATTTCAACAACCTGCTCATGGTCATCCTGGGAAATCTGGATCTCGCGCTCGCCGAGATTACCCGATCGGGCAATGCGCAGCCGATGCTCTACGAGGCGAACCAAGCCGGGAAACAGGCCGCCGATTTGTGTCGTCAGCTGCTCATCTATGCGGGCAAGGGCACGAGCGAAGTGGAGCCCGTGGACGTGGGGAAGCTCTTGCGGGAGCAGGCGCGCATGCTCGAGGTGTCGGCTTCGAAATCGGTCCGCTTGCTGCTGAACCTGGCCGCCGATCTGCCGCACATCAACGCCGACATCAGTCAGTTGCGGCAGGTGTTCATGAACCTCATCATCAATGCCTCGGATGCCATCGGTCAGGCCGCCGGGGTCATTTCCATCTCGGCCAGCAGCCTCGCCTGCGAGCGGGAATACCTCGACAACACCGAAAGCGCGCAGCCGCTGGCTCCTGGCCGTTACGTTTCCGTCGAGGTGTCGGACACCGGCTGCGGGATGGATGCGGCGGTTCGCGCGCGCATCTTCGATCCGTTTTTCAGCACCAAGACGGCGAGTCGTGGCCTCGGATTGGCGGCGGTGCGAGGCATCGTGCACACCCACGGGGGTGGCATCCGCGTCTACAGCGAACCCGGCAAGGGAACCACCTTCCGGCTGCTTTTTCCGGTTCCGAGCGCACTCGCCGAGGCGGCACCTGCTTCGGCAACCACGGCCTCGTGGCGAGGCAGCGGCGTGGTTCTGCTCATCGACGACGAAGCGGCCCTGCGAAGGCTTGGAACTCGCATGCTCGGCCGCATTGGCTTCGATACGTTGACTGCCAGCAACGGCGTCGAGGGTCTGGCGCTGTTCAAAGAACATCGGGCCAAGATTCAGTTCGTGCTTCTCGATTGGACGATGCCAGAACTCGGTGGAGGCGAAACGCTCCGCGGGCTGAGGCAGATCGAGCCCGATGTGCGTGTGATTCTGGCGAGTGGACACGCCCCCGACGATCTCTTGCGCCGGGTTGGCCCGGGGCGGGCGTCGGCTTTGGTTCGCAAGCCTTACACTCTCGACGAGCTTGCCCGAGCGTTCGAAGAGGCTTCTCACAGAACGTAGCGCCCGATGCCTCATGTGGCACCACTGGCTGTGTCAGCCCGCCAACGTGATGATGAGAGCCAAGACAAGCGTCGTCGCGACGACGATCAACGGCGCCACCCAAAGGCCAAGGAGGACGAACCGGCCAGGGCGGATCTCTACGCCCTCACGCCGCGCGAGCGCGAAAACGAGCATGGTTGCAAGTGACCCGAATGGCGTGATCAGCGGACCAACGTCGGCGCCGACGAGCGCGGCGAAGACCGTCCCGGTCTGGGCGTGCGAGTCCAAGAGTACGCCTCTGGCGATCAGCGCTGCCGGAAGATTGTTCACGATATTGGAGACCGACGCTGTTGCGCCCGCGGTAGCGATAAGACTCAGGGGCGATTCCGGTCTCAGGCGTGCGAGCCACGCGGACGTTACGTCGACGATACCCAGGTTCTCGATGCCCCGCACGGCGACGAAGAGTCCAACGACGAAGGGAAACACTCCCCAAGCAAGCTCGCCGATTGCGCGGACGTGTAGGCGTCCAGTCGCTGCGCCCGCGAACGTGAGCACGCCACTGCCCGCGAAGGCGACAACATATGGCTCGATGCCAACGAGCGGGGCGAGAAAGTACCCGACAAGGACGACGACGAGGACGGTTACGCAAACGATGAAGTAGGCACGATGGGGTACGATACTCTTCGGTTCTGGGAGGGACTCAACCGCAAAGGAAGCCGAGATCTCGCGACGAAAACGCCAGCGAATCAAAGCGTAGGTGCTGATGAGCGCCACGAGTTGCGGAGCGAGCATTCTTGCTGCGAAGGCCGCGAACGTCAGGTGGAATGAATCCGCGAAGAGAATGTTCGTGAGATTGCTGATGGGAAGCAGCAGTGAACCCACGTTTGCGACGAATGCGCACAACACGACGTAGGGCGCCGACGGGATTCTGAGCCTCCGCACAAGGGCCAGCATGATGGGGGTGAGAATGACGGCCGTCGTGTCGAGGGACAGGATCGCGGTGATGATCGCGCCAAGCAGGTATGTGTTCCGGTATAGAGAGCGCGCGTTGCCTTTCGCGATGTGCGCGCAGCGAATCGCGGCCCAGTCGAAAAAGCCACTCTTGCCGACGAGGAGGGATAGCGCGAGAAGCGAGAGCAGGAAGAGCAGGGCATTCTTCCCAGCAAGGGTCGCACAAATCGCCTCGTGCCATGAAACGAGGCCAAAGGCCAGCATCGCCGTGGCCCCCAGCATCGTCCACCAAGCCTCGTTCCATCGGCGCGGGCGTAGGACGACGAGAAGCAACGTCGTTGCGAATATGGCCAACGTGGCGACGACGCGTGCTGGGCCTGTCACACGCTTGCCGCTCGCGTGTTGCTCGTTTCGGGCATGGCAAAGTAGAGAATGGCGAACGCCGCCGCGGCTACGGCAGCGAGGAATAGGAAACCGGCGTGAGAACCCACATGGTGAACGATACTCCCCGCGATGACCTGGCTCAATGCCGCGCCGATGCCCACGGCGGTCGAGATGGCTCCCAGGGTGAGATTGAATCGGCCTGTGCCGCGGGTCAGATCGGCGATCACGAGGACGGACACCACGCCGAAGATTCCCGCCCCGATACCGTCCAGGACTTGGATGGCCACGAGCAATTCCGTGTTGGACGTGAGAGTGTAAAGAACGCCTCGAATTGGAAGTACGCCGAAGGCGATCAGCAGAAGCGGCTTTCGCCCCCACGTTCCGGCCTTCCGTCCCGACCAAGATGCGAGCACCGTGATCACGAGCTGGGTTGTCACCACGCATGCCGACATGAAGAGCATCGAGCTTCGCCCCTGTCCCTTTGCTAGTTGCTCGCCGAGCAGGGGCAACATCGCAGCATTCGCAAAATGGAACATGACCGCGCAGACGAGAAAGATGACCAGCGGACGATCCTTGAAGAGGACCCACGTGCTTTCGGCTTTTCCGCCTGTCTCTCCCTTCTTTGCGCCGCGGGCGAGATTGTAGTCAATCTCGTTGGGCTTGATCAGAAGCAGAACGAGAACCGTGGGGATCGAGAGAGCCACAACAAAGAAGAAGATGCTTCGGTTGGAAATGAGGTAGCCAACGAGGCCCATCAATAGAGCCGCAGTCACGTTCCCGGCCGAGTTGAACGCCTGATTGCGGCCTTGGCGGGCGTCGAATGCGGCACTTCCGACGATCCCTAGCGACATGGCGCAGATGGCGGGGATGAAAACGCTGGACGTACCGCCAATCAAAACCTGCGCGCCAATAAGGGGCCAAAATGTTGGAAACAAGGCAATGAGGAGCGCCCCGACAGCTAGCGCGGCCACGCCCGCACCGACCAGCGCTCGTTTGCACCGGAGAAAGTCGACGAGGGCGCCAGTGGGCGTCTGCGTGATGATTCCCGCGATGCCGCCGACCGTGAGCGCGAGTCCTACATGCTCTTCATTCCACTGGTAGGCGGCCAGGTAAATCGCGAGGAACGGGCCCACGCCAGTCCGCACGTCGGCGAGGAGGAAATTTAGCCAATCGAGGCTGTGCAGTGTTTGCCGCGAAGCCCTCGGAGGTGGCTCAAGCGTCTCTTGTTTTGGCATCGCGGATTTCCTTGCCGCCAAAGCGGCGGCGCCTAGCTTTTTGCATGCAGCGTGCCGCCGGACCGAGATACGGTCTTCACGATGTTTTCGCGACAGTACGTCTGCTTGGCCATCAT